>Ga0268356_10006_pt1 | contig 28941 bp, 31 predicted proteins | sample BioMet10_FD_194415 | JGI IMG/M metagenome (GOLD analysis project Ga0268356, IMG submission 194415) | Sewage microbial communities from Oakland, California, United States - Biofuel 10 (PacBio Assembly) | ecosystem: Engineered > Wastewater > Sewage > Unclassified | place: USA: California | collected...
AAAAAATAACATCTGTTGATAACAATATGCCTGATTGGAATATCCAGCACGCAGATTTTTTTAATAAAAACTGCAGGGTTCCGCCCTCCTGTAAGGGTACAGGTGCATTTGCGATGAACCAGTTCGAAGAAATCTACCCGTTCTCGGCAATTGTCGGCCAGGAGCAGATGAAAAGGCGCTCTTTTGAATGCAATCAACCCGAAGATCGGCGGGGTGCTCGTCAAAGGCGAGAAGGGGGACAGCAAAGTCCACTGCGGCCCGGGCCCTCGCCCGCCTGCTGCCGGACCGGCTGGTGGTACAGGGCTGCATCTTCGGCTGCGACCGGCAGACGAAAAGACGATGTGCCCCGACTGCCGGAAGAAATTTCCCGCAGTTACTTCAGTAACGGCCCCCGATGCGGGTGGTGGAGCTCCCGATCAGCGCAACCGAGGACAAGGTCGTGGGCAGTCTCGATATCGAACATGCGCTCAAGACCGGCGAAAAAAAGTTCGAGCCCGGCGTCCTTGCGCAGGCAAACCGGAACATCCTGTACGTGGATGAAGTGAATCTCTTAACGATCACATCGTGGATGTCCTTCTCGATGCTGCCGCGATGGGCACCAATGTGATCGAGCGCGAGGGGGTCTCGTACGCCCATCCGTCGGCATTTATCCTGATCGGCACCATGAACCCTGAAGAGGGCGAGACTGCGTCCCGCAGCTCCTGGACCGGTTCGGGCTCTGCGTGGAGATCGAGGGGATCCACGATGCCGACACCCGGGTCGAAGTGATAAAACGGCCGCCGGAAATACGAGGACAATCCCGGGGCATTTCTTTCTGAATGGAAGGCGGGCGAACAGGAACTGCGCGACCGGATTGTCCGGGCACAGAAGCTCCTGCCGGAAGTCAGGGTTTCCGATGACATGCTCCGGATGGTCGCCCAGATCTGTATCGACATGGCCGTGGACGGGCACCGGGCCGATATCACGATGGCAAAGACCGCGGCAACGATTGCAGCGTACAATAACCGGTCCGATGTCACCGATGACGATGTGCGGGAAGCGGCGGCCCTTGTCCTTGCCCACCGGATGCGCCGCCGCCCCTTCTCCGAGCAGCAGATGGACAAACAGAAGATGGAAGAGTCCATAAAAAAATCACAGAGCCCTCGCCAGCAGCCTCAGCATGAGCACGAACACCCGCACAACCACCCCCCGCAGGAGAACCGAAATCCGGACGGGTCCACCACCACGCAGTTTGCCGAAGGGTCGCCGTTTTCTCTTGACCGGAAAACATTCTCGCTCCCGCGGAGGATGGACGCGTTCCGGCGCGAGGGAAACGGGCGGAGGAGCACGACCGAGTCACGCGACGGGAAGTATACCGGCAGCCGTATCCCGTCAGCACCCGGCCCGGACATCGCGCTTGACGCAACGATCCGTGCCGCCGCCCCGCACCAGCGGGAACGCGAAGGGAATCTTGCGATAAAGATTGAACCCGCCGACCTGCGCGAAAAGATCCGGGAGAGAAAAATGGGAAACACCGTCCTCTTTGTGGTCGATGCGAGCGGCAGCATGGGGGCGCAGCAGCGCATGACTGCGGTAAAAGGGGCAATCCTCTCGCTTTTGATCGACGCCTACCAGAAGCGCGACCGGGTCGGGCTCGTGGTATTCCGGGGAAGCGGCGCCGAGGTTCTCCTGCCCCCTACATCGAGCGTGGAACTCGCCCGGAAATACATGCAACAGCTTCCGGTCGGGGGAAAGACACCGCTTGCCTCCGGACTTTTACGGGGATTTGAGGTTCTCACGCGTGAACGCATGGTAAATCCTCATGTCATCCCCCGGATGGTCGTGATCTCTGACGGGAAGGCAAACGTCGGCATGGGCTCCGGCTCCCCGCTTGACGATGCAAAGGAGGGTCGCGTCCCGGATACGCGAGGCGGAAATCCCGTCGCTTGTAATCGATTCCGAGCAGGGATTCCTTTCGTTCGGTCTCGCTCACACGCTCTCGGACGAGCTCGGCGCAAAGTACCTCCGGCTCGAAGACCTGCAGTCAGAACAGCTTGCGGAAATTGTAAAGGGAATCGGGATGTAAGTCCCCCGGCCACGCCTGTGTGGATACTATAAAAAGAGGAATCCCTTGTCCGATCCGTCCTGCCCGCCCGGCTCCGCGCCACAACCTTCCGTCAGTACCCTGTACAAAGCAGGGAGCCGGCGGCGTATCTTTCTTATCGCAGCCCTCCTGCTGGTGGTTGTTGCGGCCGCAATCCTCTCGGCAGGAATCGGTACTGTCTCCATCACCCCGGAGGACACGGTGCTTGCTGTTGCCCACGCATGTGCGGTCTCGATCCAGAACTTCCTGCATACATACATCCCAACAGTCGGGAGCTGGTACGATGCGATCCCGTTTACCGTTCCCGCCCCGTCAAATCCGCAGGCAGAACTGATCGTGGTCAACTTTCGGCTGCCGCGGATCTTCCTTGCGATTCTTACCGGGATCAGCCTTGCCGTTGCCGGGGCGGTGATGCAGGGACTGCTCAGGAACCCGCTCGTGAGCCCGTTCACGCTCGGGCTTTCGTCAGCGGCATCGTTCGGGGCGGCGGTTGCCATTGTGATCGGGCCGGCAGTCCTTGGGGGGCTTCTTGCGGTCGAGAGCAATTCGTTAATCATTGTCGCAGCCTTCATTTTTGGCTGGCTCTCGATGCTCCTTGTCTATGCGATTCTCCCGGGCCCGGGGCGTCAACCAGGCAACCCTGATCCTTTCCGGTGTTGTTATCGGGTACATCTTTTCGGCAGGGCTGATCTTTCTCCAGTATATCACGAGCAACGAGAAACTGCGGGATATTGTGGTCTGGCTGATGGGAGGGATGTGGGGGGCGAGCTGGAATGCCGTCCTGCTTCTTATCCCGCTCACCCTTATCCCGTTCTTCCTGCTTGAGGGGATGGCGTGGGACTTAAACGTCCTTTCGGCCGGGGACGATGTGGCAAAAAACCTCGGGATCAATGTAAACCGGCTGCGGTTTTCGGGACTCATGATCTCGACCTTTGCCGCGTCGTGCTGTCTTGCCTTTACCGGGATCATCGGGTTTATCGGCCTGATGGGTCCGCACATCTGCCGGATGATCATAGGAAACGACCATCGGTATCTCATACCCTGCGCAGGGCTCATGGGGGCGGCAATCCTTCTGGTATCGGACACGGTGGCCCGGACGATTTTAAGCCCGGTCGAGATCCCGGTCGGAGCGATTATGTATGTGATCGGGGGGATCTTCTTCCTCTTTTTGATCATGCGGGCAAGGGGCCGGGGGCTGTACTAGGGAGGGTGCCAAGCATGGAACTGGTGCTGGAAAACGTGAGCAAGGCGTACGGGCCGCAGGTGGCGCTGGACAATGTTTCGATTACCGTTCACCCGGGGGAGATCGTTGCGCTCGTGGGCCCGAACGGCTCGGGCAAGTCTACGCTTATCAAGGCGATTGCCCTGATTCACGAACCCACCGGCGGGACGATTGCAATCGACAACCGGGATGTCCGGTCGATCGACCCGGTCGATCTCGCTATGCTGCTTGGGTACGTCCCGCAGGGATTTTCATATACGCTGTATTCCACCGTGTTCGAAACCGTGCTGATGGGCCGGCGCCGGTACATCCGGTGGTCGGTCTCGGACGAGGAACTCTCACGGGTCCAGCGTGCCCTTGATGCTCTTGAGATCGGGTCGCTTGCCGCCAAATTCATGGACGAGCTTTCGGGAGGCGAGAGGCAGAAGGTGTTCATCGCCCGGGCGCTTGCGCAGGAACCCCGGATCTTTTTATTTGACGAACCGACAAGCGCCCTTGACATCCGGTACCAGATCGAGGTGATGGAGACGATGCGCCGGATTACCCGGGAACAGAATTCATCGATGATCGTTGCGGTCCACGACCTCAACCTTGCGTACCGGTATGCGGATGCGGTGGTTGTACTCAACCGGGGGAAAATGGTGGGGTACGGGAAGCCCTTCGAGGTCCTGACACCGGATTGTATTCGTTCGGTGTACGGTGTGGATTCGTTTGCTGTGGAGAACGAGTATGGGAAATTCATTGTGCCGTTTCGGGCCCGGCAAAAAGGGTAACCAGTACAACGGCAGTGGAGCGATCACGTAGTCGGATTGTCATAAACCGGATCGTCCGGCAGAACCCGCAACCGGGTGGTTTTTCCATGCCGGGAAGAGCAATTCCTGCCCGTACGTGCATGTCTGGAGTTAACATTTAGATATTATAAACATTTAAATTAAAGAAAATATCAGGTATATGTATGGGCACGATTACCATCTGCATCGATGATGCAATAGAAAAACGTTTTCGGGAGGTTGCACACCGCAGGATCGGTACAAGGAAAGGTTCGCTTGGCCGGGCCACAACCGAGGCGCTTGAACTCTGGATACGGCAGCAGACCCAGGAAGAGATCGCCCGCGATGCTCTTGACCTTCTCAAGTCAGGTTCTGATTTTGGAAAACGTTCGTACCGCACCAGGGACGACCTTTATGAAGACCGCACCGGCTCTTGTTGATACCAACATCCTGTGTTATGCATTCGATACTCGCGATGAAGGGAAGCGGGAACGAGCAAAGGAACTGCTCGAACGGTGCTGGCGTTCCAAGGAAATGTTGTCGGTCTCCGTCCAGAACCTCGCCGAGTTTTCCGTTGTGGTGACGGAAAAAGTCGAACATCCGCTGCCGCTCGCCGTTGTCCGGAAATTTATTGCATCCATCTCAGCGTTTGACGGGTGGAATGTTGTCGGGTATTCTTCCGATACGATCCTTGCCGCACACGAAATCAAAAAACGCTGGTCGCTGCATTTCTGGGATGCACTTTTGGTCGCCACGATGGAAGAGAACCGTATTCATGCGATTTATACTGAGGATCGGCATTTTGACCGGGTGCCGGGGATCACCGTGATCGATCCGGTTGCAGAGTAAGATTACTGTTTTATTTTACCTTCCGTGATGCTGTATGGTGTTTCCTGTTGCAATCAGGAAATCTTCGTAGTTTCCCGACAAGGAAAATTGGATGGAGATGTGGCTGTTCGTACATTCGAGTTCAAATAGCAGGCATCCACAGAACGGATCACCATTTCGTTGAATACAGAGTAGTCTACTCATATCTCAACAAATTTTTTTGACCGACATACGAGAACTCCGTTTTCTCTTTGAACCGTATCCCTTATACCGGGAAGAGTTGGTTATCATTTGCCGTGTGGTGGAGCAGCCTCATTAAAAATTATGTAAGGATTGTAAAGAAGTAAATAGTGATAATACGTACTTCAATGGTATGTCCGATCAGGAATGTGCAACAAAAAGAATTCCCGTGTGTCCCAGTACCTGGGAATCTGTTTATGAACTCCGAAAACCGGGCCAGACGTTCGACACAGTGATTAAAGAGATGGTAGCAAAGGAGAAGCGCCGCCGGCTTTTCGAAGATGCAGATCGCAAAATGCGCGAAGGTCACTTTGTGGAGTTCAAAAAGTGACATTTCCGATCCTGATCGAGGATGAGGCGCAGGAGTTTCTTGACGATCTTCCGGAAAAAAGCCAGCGTATTGTACGTAGCAAAATTGCACACCTTATCGATAATCCGTACCCCGGAAAAGATGGGGACAAGGAACGGTTCACCTGCCACGGAAAGGAGCCTGTTTACCGTTTACATATTAGTCACAGTTACACGGCGTTTTACCGGATTAAAGACGGATGTGTTTATGTTTACGATCTGATGACCATCGAACAGGCACATAAAAAATACGGCCTGATTTGAGGTTCTATAATCGGCATTTTATACCGTGTGTCATGAGAGGGTCCTTGGGTCCTGTAGATCGACTTCAATCAATCCGGCCCCGATACGGGTTCCGATTGGAGTCTGGTACAGTAAAAAAAAGCACGTATCGGGCTCCGTTTTAAAATAACTCCAAGCCGGGCTTATTTTGCCAATCGGGCGAAATAAAACGTTCCCGTATTAACGTTTTAGCGCCTGTTTACATATAGGATCGTGTAATCGGGTGTCCGGATCACAGGTGCGAAGAACGCGTTTACGAGCCATTGCAGGGCATTATATGGGGCTCAAATCTGGCGTATTTTTGAAAATGAATGAATTATTGAGGCTGGATTTCTGACCTGCCCGGCATACCTTTAATTTTCCTGTATTTTTGAGCTCCACGGCTGAACCCCTGTTTTCATGATCAGAAAAATACTCTCGACACTTCTTTCGCAGTACGACAGATCTCCGCGCAGTCCAAAGTCGAAAAATAATCCGGGCCCGATAATAATCCGAAAAAGGAAAACCGCCGATGTAGTGTGCAGATATTCCTGTTTCCCGTGAGATTTTGTCCAAATGGGATCAGGAAATCCTATATAATTCTATTAACGGATAACAAAAAATATACTTTTTATAGGATCTAGTGTTACTAATTTTAACCGATGTAATATCAAAGGCTATCTGCGGCCGCACTTTTCATACAATTGGTCAGGTGGGGATGGAGTTGCGACTGCTGTGGTTCTCATTATCATCGGGCAGAGGTGAAATGTTTGTATCAACGCAGAAGTTTTCGGTTAAAACGCGGCGAGGAGGCCGTGTCACCGGTGGTTGGCGTGATGCTGATGCTGGTAGTCACGATTATCATTGCCGCTGTGGTGTCAGGTATGGCAGGGGGATTGGCGTCTACAACGAAGACTGCCCCCCAGCTTACGATGGACGTAACCATCAAAGACACCGGATCCGCTGATGGCAGCAGTTATGTTTTGTTCGATGTAAAGAGCGTGAGCGAACCGATCCCCACAAAGAATCTGAAGATCACGACCATGTGGGCATTATCGAATGGAACAATCGGTGGAACTACGCTGAGTACATCAAACGCTTCTTTTGTCGGGTTTGGAGCAGGAGTTACCGGTGACCAGGTAACTTCGGGGAGTTATAATGTGAGCCAGTATTTCGGGAATGTCACACTGATCCCCGGGACGACAATGAAGGCAGCCGATAATGCCGGACTGACTGTAGTTCTCGGCAAAAACTGGACCGCGCTTCGTACGGGAGATCTCGTAGAAGTCAAGATCACCCATATCCCCAGCGGGAAGACCATTTTCAGTAAATCCGTGGGGGTGGCATGATGAAGGAATTATTGCAGGAGAAAGAATGTGCAGTCTCACCGGTAGTGGGAGTGATGCTGATGCTGGTGGTTACGATTATCATCGCCGCGGTTGTGGCGGGATTTTCCGGGGGAATGGCCGGAAGCACCAGTAAATCCCCTCAGGTGAGCATCAAGGCAGATTACAGCCAGTCTGAAGGAATGACAATCCATCACATGGGAGGAGATGTCATCAACACGTTGAATACGAAAGTGTATGTGGCTCCGACAAATGATTTTGCCGGGTACGACCAGCTCCGGTGGGCGGTAAATACCTCGGAGTTAATGGTCAGCAAGACTTCAGGAGACCGGCCCTGGTACGATTCCACAATCAGTGCCAACGATAATGCACGGACTTTCCAGCCCGGGGAGGTTGCGGTGGTCAACGTCAACAACTTAAGCGAGGTACAGCCGCAGACCTATCAGACTGATTATCCTGACGACTCGGGATTCGGTGCAACCACCGGAGATTCCCGGTACTATGGATTCAGGAGCACTGATGTCATTGGCCAGCGCTTTATCCTAAGCCTTGTTGACAGTGCGGGACGGACGATTGCCCAGACCGAGGTACAGATCCAGCCCTGAAAGGAGGAATAAAAGATGACAAAAACAGGAATAAAGCGTTTATCCCGCGAGCAGGCTGTTTCGCCGGTAGTCGGTGTGATGCTGATGATCGTTGTCACTGTCATCATCGCCGCGGTGGTGTCCGGTATGGCCGGGGGCATGGCATCCAATACGAAAAAAGCGCCATCGGTTTCGATGGACGTGGAAATCGCAAATAACGGGTACTGGTCGGGCAGCCACTTCTCAGCAAAAGTGACCAGCATCGATGAGATGATCCCCACAAAAGACCTGAAGATTGTAACGCACTGGGCCAAGACCCTGCCGAACGGGACACGTATCACCGATGGGGCGACAATTCTTCCCGGCGTGCCAAACACCCATCTGCAATATTCTCCCTATGGGGCATGTATCCAGTATACCTGGTGGAACTGGACGTCCCCCCAGGGATTCGGGCCGGGGGTACCGGTGGTGCATGGGATTACGAATACCTACCCGTATGCACCTGTTATAATGCAGTCCACAGATTGCGGCTCAAAATGGGGGCCGGACGATCTCGATCATATTACCAATGCCTCATGGTTTGGCAATTTTAATTTCGTTCTCGGTACGACCCTCTGGGCACAGCCGTTTGGCGAGGGAACGAGCAATTATGCCGGAGCTTATAAGAGTAATGTTTGGACCATGGGTTATGGTGTGAATGCCAGCAGCCAGTGGAATTATACCTTCGGTCATGATAGTCGCATGAACGGTGCTGATTTCCAGCCGCTATCTGATCCAACGGACCTGAACTCCGGAAGTGTCGACCAGATGATGGGGGTTCTCGGGTATCACTGGAACGAGCTCCGCGCCGGTGATATTGTCAATGTACAGATTATCCATATCCCCACGGGAAAGACGATATTTACAAAAGATGTGGCGGTGACGGAAGGATGATACGGAATCAAAATCGTGAACGGGGGGTGTCCCCCGTAATCGGCGTGATGCTGATGCTGGTAGTCACCATCATCATCGCCGCGCTCGTCTCAGCGGTTGCCGGGGGAATGGGTACGAGCACCGAGAAGACCCCGGAAGCCTCGATAAGCGGCACGTTCAGCCAGTCATCCGGGCTTGTCCTGTACCACAATGGAGGCGACAGTCTGGTCACCAAGGATATCCAGATTGTGGCCCGCAGATCGGATGAATTCGGTGCAGGAAAAGGTGTAATCAGTGCAATTACCGTGAATGCATCGACCATTACGGATCAGAGCGGGAATTACTGGATAACCCCCAGTGGCACGTACCTGGTAATGTCATGGCGCCCGGGAGAGCCGATGTATATCACGAAGGACAACCTTGCAAACAGTGGTCTCATGGTAGGCGGGTATTGGGGTGGTACGGAAACCAGTCTGACCGATCCCTCCAACGTAGGTAAAACAGTCACTTTCGATATCGGATATAAAAACGGAAAGACCATTGCTTCGACCGCTGTTGTGATCCAACCGTAAAATGCAGGGGTAAGGAAATGGCAGAAATCAATATGTACATAAAAGCGATAGCAGTCACAACCATCCTCTGCTTTTTGTGCGGGCCGGTACTGGCAGTCACCGAGCCAAACGGGGATCGTATGGAGATGATTGGTGAACGGGCGGCATACACCGCCATGGACCAGCTCCAGTTCGCCAAAGGAGCTACAGGTGTGATGGTTCTCACAAACGCCGGCCGTTCGGTTGTTGACGGTCAGACAACCGAACGTGCCCTCTCGGGAATCACAAAAATCACCGGCCTCCAGAACGGCGACAACAACATGTGGACCGTGAACCGTGCGGACTGGAAATCCCTCTGGTTCTACTTCTACAACAAAGATACCGGCAAGGGCCTGTACCTTGTACCGGATCCATCGTTCTATACCATGAGCGATGCTGAGGCCGGTACCGTCCCGTATTATGATACCTTCTCCACGAACAAGGTGGTAGTGGGGGCCCTCGATCAGCTCGAAGCAGATCCGAATGCAGCCAACGCCACGCAGAAGGCAATTGGGGGCGAGACGATGTCCATTGTCTCGATTGCAAACGGCTGGGCATGGGGAGCACCATATGATATGCTGTCCGCCGCCATGCTGCACAACCACATGTGCGTAGGGATCGTGTCAGGGTACATGCTGGCGAAATTTGTCGAGAAGGAGATGCCCATCACAGATGGTACTTCCTATGTCGTGATCTCCAGCCCGAAATGGTGCAAGGACGATACCTACCCGGTTCTCTGGGATCTCACACCGGCAAAAGGCGGGGAATATATCTGGCCGCTTTCCGACAGCGATCTGGCGTCAAGCAGCGATATTGAAACCTTAAAACAGAAGTACAACACAACGTCCCCCGACTTTTATCTCGCAGGGATTTACATTAAGTGGGATAGCCAGAAGAAGACCGGGCATGCGATGGTTCTCGGGTACCAGTTCGAACACGAAGCGGATTATACCGGTCCTTCGTGGGCAAGAAATTTCTATGAAAACAAGGCAACGATTGCGAACATTGACCATCCAGAGCAGTATATCACGGTCATGAGGGAATTTGACATTAACCAGACCATGCTAAAAGACCTTGAGAACCCGGTCAACAATCCGTACAAGGTCATCGGGGACTTGTGAACTGTGTGTTAATCCCCCGCATCTGATTTTTTTGTTCCGAACGAACAGCACCGGATTACAGGACATACCGCTTTTTACGGAATCGGGTAATCGTTCAGGGAATATGCACCCACCGGAACGGTGACGTGCTGAATCCGGTATATCGTATATATGACAGCAGGATATCTGAAGGCCTGAATACTACCATGAGCGGTACGTGGATAACGGAAAAAATTGAAGGACTACAACGGGCCGGGCAGCTTCTGGATTTTTACTGTTCCGGGGTCCGGTACAATCTTGGTGCACTGATCGTACTGAGTATTCTCCTCGGGGTGCTGGAGACCGTCCAGATAGTACTCCTGTATCCGATTATGAATGCAACCATCGATTTCCAGGGCCCCCAGATTGCGGCATTCGAGCCGTTCTACACCTTCCTGCGGAGTTTTATCTCTCTGCCGGATATCGTACTGTTCTCGGTTCTGTTTATCCTGCTGGTGCTGTTGACATTCCTTGTATCGCTGGCGTATAATTTCATGTCTGTACGTCTTACAAAAAACGTGGTCCTTGGGATAAAACAGCGGATTTTCTGGAAGCTTATTGCAAACGATTACCGGTTTTATGTTGAGAACAAACGGGGGGACCTTCTCTATACTACCGTTACCGCACCTGCAGAGGTCACGCATTTTCTGGAAAACGCGACCGTATTGTTTTCCGAAGCAGTCGTTATCCTGACAATTATTGCCACCCTTTGTTTCGTGTCGCTGGCGGGAGTTGCCATCCTCATTGTATGTGGCCTTGTCTTTATTTTTATCATCCGCCTGATCGGGAAGTCCCTCTCGTTCCGCCTTGGCCGGCTCCGCATGCAGTCCATGCAGATGGAAAACGAGGTGGTCAGCAATTATATCACGGGCTTACGGCAGATACGGTCCGTGAACGGGGATACTTACTGGAACGGGAAATACAATGCCGCCCTGAACCGTTACTGGGATAAATATATGCGGATCAGTTTTTTTAGGCAGTTGCCCGGTGTCACCCTCCAGTTTTTATTCTTTGTAGGTATCGCATTGCTGGTAATCTCCCTCTATTACCTGTACCAGGACCAGTTCCTGTTTATCATACCAGTGTTGGGGGTTTTTGTTTTTTCGGCAGTGAAGGTGATCCCCCGGCTCTCAAATATCAGCGACCAGTACATGCTGATTATGGACCATTGGCCCAATCTCGAATCGGTCTACCAGTTCCTCACCGATACCCGGTACCTGACGATAAAAAACGGGACGAGGGTCTTTTCTGAACTCACTTCGGATATCATCTTTGACAACGTGGCGTTCTCGTATTACCCGAGCCGGGACCTCCTGGAGGGTATAACTCTCGCGATAAAACAAAAGGAGGTCACCGCGCTTGTCGGCCATTCCGGCTCCGGCAAATCTACGCTTGTCTCGCTTTTCCTGCGGTACTACGATGTGGCAGCGGGAAGTATCCGGATAAACGGGCACGATCTGCGGGAATACGACCGGACTACCCTGTTGCAGAAAGTGGGGTACGTAAGCCAGGATACGTTTGTTTACAATGCGAGTATCCGGGAGAACATCGCGTTTGGCGGCACGTATTCTGATGAGGAGATTACCGAAGCGGCAAGGAAAGCAAATATCCATGATTTTATCGACAGCCTTCCGGAAAAGTACGACAGCATCGTGGGAGATCACGGGATCAAATTGTCCGGTGGTGAGAAGCAGCGGGTAGCGATTGCAAGGGCCCTTGTGCGGGCCCCGGAAATCCTTGTGCTTGACGAAGCAACGAGCAATCTGGACAACGAGTCCGAGGCAATCGTCCAGGATTCCATCAACCATATATCGGAGAATATCACTACCTTTATCATTGCCCACCGGCTCTCGACTATCCGGAAAGCCGGCACCATCTATGTCATGAACTCCGGTAAAATTGTCGAGAGCGGCACCCACGAGGGTCTCATGGCACGCCACGGGACGTATTATGATCTTTATGTGTCGGAAGGGTGAGGGATAACTACCCTTGGGAGGTTTCGGCTGCTTTTTTAGTAAAAAGATCGCAACGCCACCATTTTTAAATCGATAGCAATCATTTCGAATATCGGGAGATATCATTTTTTCCCGTGTTCTTCATCAGGACAAATGACGATTCTGAAATTCTCATGGCAGATTTCTCCATCGTTTCCCTCTTATAAATCACAAGGGCGTGAACCCTTCCCGTGGTTTATGCTAACATCCTCCGATTACCTGATTTTACCGTGGGTATACCATTTCCTGTTTCCAACGGGTGCTTCATCGGGCAGACATTCATAGGGAATTTTACTCCCCTAAGCGGAGGATATAACCCGGTTTCATGAAGATCCTGTGTTACTAAAATTTAAAATTGTAGCACCAATATTTTTAAGGGACTTCTGATCGGCCCATCCTTAAAAAGAAGAGAGCAAAGGGATGGGGGGGCAGGGATTTCCAAAACGGTATGGATTGGTCAGAACGTGGCACAAAGACCGTTTTTAGCTCCGTTATATTGCGACATGATCGTGCAGGGTTCCCCTAAACAACCTTAGGTGGGATCAAACCAGAATCAGGAATGTGACAGGTATGCCAAAACAGGACAATGTAAAAATCCTGCTCGACTGCTGGAAAACGTCGGCAGGAAAAACAGGTCAGGAGATGTCGGAAGACCGGCAGGCTGAGATGTGGAGCAAACGATCCGGGGAATTTGCACAGCATGTCCGGTACAAGCGGGGACAAAAACGTTCCGCTGACATTATAGGATTCCTCGAAGAAGCCGGGTTCAGGGCAAATGGTGCAAAAATTCTCGATATCGGGTGCGGGCCGGGAACGCTTTCCATTCCTCTTGCCCGGGCCGGTGCTGATGTAACTTCACTCGATGTCGCACCGGGAATGCTTGCCGAACTCAAAAAATATGCGGATGAGGAGAAGATCCCGGTCCACCCGGTCGAGTGTTCCTGGTGGACGGCCGATATCGACAGGCTCGGGTACCGAAAAAAATTCGATCTTGTCCTTGCCTCGATGACCCCTGGCGTTAAGGATGCAGAAACCCTTGAGAAGATGATGGCTTGTTCGAAGAAATACTGTTATTACAGCAATTTCCTCGGAAGCGGCGTTCCCGGCATGGCGCATAAGGAGATCCGCCAGATCCTCGACAAGGGCAAAAACGGGCAGGAGCCAGGTGCATCTGCATACGGTGTCTGCCACGGTCATGGCCCGGGTATCATATATCCCTTCTTCTACCTCTACACAACAGGATACCGCCCGTTTGTCCGGTTTTCCCATAACCGGAGAAAGGAAGAGCTGGAATGGACTCAGGCCGCAGAACGGATGATCAAATTCCTCGAACATGAAGAATCCTGTGATGCTGCAGCAAAAAGAAAAATCCGTGCCTATTACAAGGCGTGTGCAAATGACGGGAAGTATGTCTCGCAGTCAGACACGTATACGGTTATGCTGATCTGGACGGTAAAAAAACAGCAGATGATGAAGTGAACTCACCGGACAAAGGGAAAAAGTGTGACCTCGTGAGGGGTGAGGAACCCGTTTCCTGTTGCAGGTAAAAAAGGATAAAATACCCTTTAAAAGACGTTAAAGGTCATATCCCTGCCCGGCATCCTTTGGGTGGCGGGCAGGTATTTTCAGGATCCCTGAATATATCTTAACCGGGACATGCGTATTTTTTAAATTCATTCCAATAAATCCTAAAATAATAACTTTTTGTATGATAATTGTAAATAACAATTCTTATTACGGGTATTAAGTAATACTATACAAAAAAAATGTGATATCAATGTGCGGGGATTTTTCATCAGAAACCGGGGGTTCCGTTCAACAAAAATCAAGCGAACCGAATATTGCACCGTTTTCGGAAGTTGTCAGGTTCCATGGGCATCTCTGTCCCGGGGTAACCCTCGGGTACTGTGCCGCAAAAATTGCGATCCGCGAACTCAAGAGCGGGCGTGATGTTGACGAGCAGCTTGTTGCTATCGTTGAAAATGATGCATGCGGTCTTGACGCGATACAGGTGGTAACCGGCTGTACTATCGGCAAGGGAAACCTTATCTTTCGGGATTACGGCAAGCAGGTCTTTACGTTTATCAACCGCGTATCCAAGGACGCCGTGAGAATTTCGCTCAAGGATCGGGAAAACAAGGACGATGAAACGCTCAAGGCGCTCCGGGAAAAAGTCTGGAGCGGGAAAGCAACGCCGGAAGAGTCCCGGGCCATGCGAAGCATGATACAGGCGCAGGTTGACAGGATGCTCATCGAACCGCCGGAAGAGTATTTCGATATTCGTCACGTAACCGTTGAAATTCCTGAAAAAGCACGCCTTTTTAAATCGGTGAAATGCTCCAAATGCGGTGAAATGGTCGCTGAATCCCGGGCCCGCGTGCAGGATAGCGGTTTTGTTTGTATCCCGTGTTTTAACGAATATACCCGGGGCTGGTGATGGTGCAGCCAAAAAACCGGGAAATATCTGATAATCTGTGAGAGGAAACGTTGCATGAAACAAAAACATATCTTTTTAGTTCTGGTTTTGTTCATCTCCATGGCAGTATTTCTGGCCGGCTGTACAAGTCAGAACAGTACAACAAATACCAGTCCGGCGTTGGCTTCCAGCCATGCAGATGTCATCCGTTTAGCAGGGGGAGATTATGGATATCCCCAGCCGTTTACCTGCGATCCCCGCGGACCGGGGACCTACAAGGTGGGGATGATTTTCGACAGCCTGCTGGATAAAGACGAAAAAGGGCTTATCCCGTGGCTTGCGGAGAACTGGACCGTGAGTCCTGACGGCAAGGTATACACCTTTTATCTCAGGAAAAATGTGACTTGGCAGGATGGCGTACCGTTCACCGCGGATGATGTCAAGTTCACCTATGACTATGAAGTGAAGCATGTCCCGGTAGCAGGGGCAATGGAAAGCGGCGTGGTCGATAATGTACAGGTCGTCGATAATTCCACGGTTCGTTTTGTACTTAATAAATCAATTTCAACGTTCCTGTACAAACTTTCCAGTTTCAACATCATTCCTGAGCATATCTATCGTAACGTCAGTGACCCTGTCACATACCTTGCTCCCGAAGCAGTGATTGGAACAGGGCCTTACAAACTTGCCCAGTATAACAAAGAGCAGGGTGCCTACCAGTTCGTGGCAAACCCCTCATTCTGGGGACCCGCACCGGCAATAAAAACTGTGGAATTCGTGCCAGTCAGCGATGCGCTGATATCTTTCGAACAGGGCGACATTGATTTCACCACCATCACTCCGGATACACTCTACCGGTTTACGAACAACACGGATATCCGGATTGAACAGCAGCCAGCGTTCTGGGGCTATGAATTTTATTTCAACATAAAGAAGTGCCCGGAGCTGGGAGACCGGAGAATCCGGCAGGCATTTGCCTATTCAATCAACCGCAGCGAACTCGTTGAAAAGATCCAGCGCGGTGCCGGAGAACCCGGTAACATGGGTGTACTCCCCAACGATCATATCTGGTACAATCCCGATCAGACCAGCTATACGCGGGATGTAGCGAAGGCAAATGCCCTCCTTGACGAGGCCGGATGGAAAGATACCGATGGCGACGGGATCCGTGACAAGGATGGGAAGAAATTATCCTATACCCTCAGTGTCGGGAGCGATGAAGTCCGGATTGCCGAACTGATTAAAGCCCGGTTAAGCGATATCGGTGTCGATGTTCAGGTCAAGGCGCTGGAGAGCAAATCCCGGGATGCCAACATGAAAAAGGGCGATTTCGAACTGATCATCAGCGGTTATGGCGGATGGGGTTTCGATGCGGATTACCTGCGCACGAGATACTGTGATACCGCCAGTTCAGATACCGCAAACGGTATCGTTCCCCTTGCTTCTGTGATGGGCTATCACAATGATACCCTCAATGCACTTGGTACACGCGAGATCATTGAGATGAACGAGACTGCAAGAAAGCAGCTCGTGTACCAGATGCAGGATGTCCTCTCGCAGGATGTCCCGACCATCCCGTTGTTCTATACGACAAGTTACGATGTCTGGCACATCTCTACATATGACGGATGGGTGAACATGTTCGATCACAACGTCAGGACTCATAGTATCCTGTCGTACCTGACCCGAACCGGTGCCGCAGCAAAAAGATGACGAAAACCGCTGCTGATCTCTTGGGCATTCTTCGTACTGCCCGAAGATTCCCGTATGTCCGGCTGATACGGGAAGGGATGTGGGTAGACCCTTGTATTTTTTTAACGGACCCTGGGCAATCAAAAAAAGTCTCCTGCTCCAACAGGTTCAAAAGCCAAATCAACTGAAAAGCCGCGTATGAATGGCGATCTGGGATCTCTCCCTTGAAAACATGATCCCCCGTGGCGGAAAAAACCGTGATCTGAGGGTATGCAGATGACCAAGAGCGATAAACAGGAGATAATTTTCCGGTTTGCGTTAACCCTGCTCGTGCTTCTGGCGCTCAATTTTCTCCTGCCCCGCATGATGCCGGGAGATCCCTTCTCAACGACATCGTCCGATGTCCAGGGAGAAGAGGTGGTGGTTATGACCCAGGAACAGCGGGAATATTATACCCACTATTACGGTCTGGATCTCCCGCAGCATGAGCAGTTTGTCGTCTATTTGTCAAATCTTGCACACGGTGATCTGGGCCAGAGTATCTATTACAAGATGCCGGTGACCCGGGTCATCCTTCTCCACCTTCCCTGGACTATCCTGATTGTCCTTTGTGCAACTGCCTTAAGTCTCCTCATCGGTGTGACGCTGGGGATGATATCGGCACGGAACCGGAAGAAAGGATCCGACCGGATCATGATGGCCTTTCTCATCTCCTTTGCGGAGATACCATCGTTCCTGCTCGGGATTATCATTCTCCTCATCTTTGGCGTGTACCTTCACATGTTCCCCCTTGCCGGTGCCGTGACGCCGTTCGCCCATTACAACAGTGTTTTCGATCAGGCCGGGGACATTGCGTATCACGCAGCGCTCCCGATTCTCACCCTTTCCCTTGCCCAGTTAACTGGTGTTTATCTCCTTACCCGAAACTCGCTGATCTCGGTCTCAACAAAGGATTACATCCGCACCGCACGGGCCAAAGGGCTGGGAGAACATATTGTCTGGACACGTCACGCACTTAAAAATGCCCTTCTCCCCGTGGTTACCAGAACCGGTTTTATGATCGGTATTCTTATGGGTGGTGCGGTGCTGGTAGAGAATGTTTTTAGTTATCCCGGCATAGGTTCGACCCTGAACAGTGCAGTCGTAGGCCGGGATTACCCGTTAATCCAGGGGATCCTGCTTGTCGTTGCAGTAGCAATCCTTGTCTGCAACCTGCTTGTCGATCGCGTCTACCGTCATCTGGATCCACGGGTCGGTGAATAAAGTGACGGGAATGAATGTGCTGCAAACCTGCGGGTTCCCGAACATGCGGATAGTGTCGTTTCTGGAGGATACCGCAGGCAGCGCCAAAAAGATCTTTTCAAAGTTCAGCATCGAGGGAAAGATCGGGGTATGCGGCATCGCCCTTATTGTGGCCATTGCTATACTGGCCCCGCTGATATCGGGATATTCCCCGGCAAAGATCACCGGGGGATCCCTTGAGGCGCCGAGCAGCACACACCTGCTTGGGACGGATGAACTCGGGATGGATATCTGGTCCCAGATCTGTTACGGGGCACGGATGAGCCTTTTCATCGGCCTTGCGGTTGCACTGATCGCAGGAATCGGTGGCGGGGCGCTGGGGATTCTGGCCGGGTGTCTTGGCGGAACGGTGGATCAGCTGCTGATGCGGTCTGTGGATATCCTTCTTGCCCTGCCCAGCTTTCCCCTTCTTATCGTCATCTCGGCGTTCATGGGCCCGAGTATCTTCAACGTGATCCTGATCCTCGTCTTTTTCAGCTGGGCCAAACCGGCGCGGATCATACGGTCCCAGACCCTTTCGATCAAGACCAACACGTATATCACCGCGGCGAAAAATTTCGGGGCTACTCCGTTTTACCTCCTGCGCCGGCACATTCTCCCTGAAGTTCTGCCGGTCCTGTTTGTTTCCATCATCAGCATCACCTCTTACGCTATTATCGCTGAGACCGGTCTTGCCTTCCTGGGACTCGGGGATCCCACATCCAAAAGCTGGGGGATGATGCTGCATTATGCAACCGGTTTCAAATCGATCTATTTCACCCCATTCTGGCAATGGTGGCTCATCCCGCCGCTTGTCGCCCTGATCTTTTTACTGCTCTGCCTGGCGTTTATCGGGCGGGACCTTGAACAGGTGCTGGATCCCCGGCTCCGGCAGGCAGGGGGTGCGTGATGGCCCTCCTTGAGGTCACGGACCTGAAGTGCAGTTATGCGCTGGACGAGGCCTGTGTCCGGGCTGTAGACGGGATTTCCTTTTCCGTCAATCCGGGCGAGATCATCGGTATTGTCGGTGAGTCCGGCAGCGGGAAGACAACAACGGCCTTAAGCATCATGCACCTGCTGGGTGACAAAGCAAACGTTTCCGGAAAGATCGTTTATAACGGTCAGGATATTTCTGCACTTCCTGAAAAGGAGATGGATCGTCTCCGCTGGACTGAGATCGCCATGGTGTTCCAGAACGGCCTTGAGGTATTGAACCCGGTGATGACCGTGGGAACGCAGGTTGCAGAGCCCATGCAAAAACACTGCAATATTTCCCCGGATGCCGCAAAAGTACGGTGCGCCGATCTCTTCTCCAAAGTGGGCCTTGACCGGTCATGGATGGATGCGTATCCCCACCAGCTTTCAGGAGGCATGCGGCAGCGGGTACTCCTTGCCATGGCGCTTTCCTGCGATCCGAAGCTGCTCATCCTGGACGAAGTGACATCCGCAGTTGATGCATTTACCAGAAAAGAGATCCGCGAACTGCTTTACGATCTCCAGTGTTCCCGGGGCATGAGTATGATCATTATCTCCCATGACCTCTCGTTTGTCTCTTCCCTTGCGTCGAATCTGATCGTATTGTATTCCGGCAGGGTGGTTGAATGCGGCCCGACCCGTGCACTTATCAACGGGCCGCGGCACCCGTACTCCCGGGGACTTGTCAATGCAACCCCGGATATTTTTATTTACAAGGACCTGTGGGGCATCCCTGGAGATACTGCAGGGGATACCCCGACCGGCTGTCCGTTTTATAAACGATGTACTCAGGCGATAGAGCAGTGCCGGCAGTCGCCCCCTTCACTGAAGCCGTGCGGAGAGGGCCGGGAGATCGCATGTCACCGCGGCGGTATTGCCACCCTTATGAAAGCAGCCGATCTGCGGTTCAGGTATACCCTGCCGGACAAAAAAACGCTTCAGGCTCTTGACGGGGTTGACCTTGAAGTTCATGAAGGGGAAGTGCTGGCGGTAGTCGGCCAGACGGGTTCGGGAAAATCGACACTGGCACATGTCCTTGCCGGGATTCTTTGTCCCGAAAAGGGAACCGTCCTTTTCCAGGAGGGAAATGTCCACGAGGGACACAACGGTCACCGGTTCGGTGGCATCCAAATTGTATTCCAGGACCCGTTCACTTCCACGAGCAACCGGTTTACCGTGCAGGATGCAGTCCGTGAACCGCTGGATATCAACCGGATAGGAAATCCTGACGAGCGCCTGGCCAGGACAAGGGACGTGCTCGAACTGGTGAGGCTCCCATCGACCGCACAGTTCCTGGACCGGTATTGCAGTGAACTGAGCGGGGGCCAGCGGCAGAGGGTTGCTCTTGCACGGGCGTTGATCATGAAACCCCGGCTTCTCATTGCCGACGAGATCACCTCGGCACTCGATGTATCAACAGCCGCCAATATCCTGAGGTTGTTAAAAGGACTGCAGAACCGGCGGGGGTTTGCGATGATCTACATCTCCCACGATCTTACGCTGACGTTAAAGATTGCCGACCGGATCGCGGTGATGAATGCCGGCCGGATCGTTGAGACCGGGAACGCCCACGATGTCATGCTTGCACCGCATGACGAGTACACAAAACGGCTGGTCGGTTCGAGAATCGGTCTGTGCTGCCACGAGCATCCCCACAAACCGGAAGGAACTGCCCCTGAAAAGACACCGGCCGTATTATCCGGGGAGGACCGGCAATGAACAACATTTACCGGATGTTTTTGAGGAAAGAAGAGCATGCGGGGGAATGAGAAGATTCCCGTCTCTCTTCCGGGAAAACGTTCGGAGAGATGGTGACTGAAATGACAGATGCACTAAAAGAAAACAACAGCAGGTACTGGGCGGAATCCTGGCAGAAGGTATCGGCGCAACGCGCAAAAGATCGCGGACCGATGCAGGCCGGGTTCTGGAATGGCATGGCTCGAAGATTCGGAGAGGATCGTCCGGCAGAACAGGAAGACGGGAAAGTAAAAAGCATCCTCGATCTCCTCGGGACGACCGGTCTTGACCTTGAGGGCGCTGAGGTCCTGGATATCGGCGCCGGTACCGGTGCCCTTTCCCTGCCTCTTGCCCGCAGGGGAGCAAAGGTAACAGCGCTCGATTTTTCCCCGGAGATGTTAAAAAAGTTAAAAAAACGTGCAGCAGAGGAGCATGTGGTCATTTCCGACACACTCCTTGCATCATGGGACACGATCGATCTGGATGCCGTAGGATTCAGGAACCGTTTTGACCTCGTCATTGCATCCATGACCCCGGCAGTCCGTGACCCGGAAACCTTTGACAAGATGCTGGACGCATCACGTGGCGCCGGGTATTATAGCGGATGGATTCACCGCGAATGGGATCCTGCGTTCCACGATCTCTATCGTATCCTGTTCAATGAACCGTTCCGGGAGGAATCTTTGGGGTTCTATCTTCCGTTCATGTATCTTTACATGAAAGGCTACCGGCCGGAAGTGAGGATTCGTCAGGATGTCTGGAAGAACAAAGAGCATATCGATGAGCTGATCGAGAGGATTTCAGGTTTTTTTAGCCTGACAAAGGTGATTGATGATGAAATGAAAGGACGCATGAGAGAATACCTCTTAACCCGTGCACGTGATGGAATATACCCGGCTACTACCGTAGCGACAACGGGAATGATGGTCTGGAATAAGAATGCCGGCAACGGAGAATCACGATAATTCGGGAACCTCCCGCTCCGGTTACGAAAAAAAGATCTTGTATTACGAGGCGCATAAGATATGATCCTGAAACCCTTTAAAAGAGAATCGCTGATCCCCCTCCCGGTAACGTTCATCTCAACTATAAGCCCGGGGGGAATCCGGAACATTGCACCGTATTCCTGCGTGATGCCGGTCCTCCGGCCTCTCGATCTGATCTGTATTGCCACCGGAAAGAAGCGGGATACGCTGGATAATATCCGGTCAACCAAAGAGTTCGTTATCAACATGGCCAGCACGGATTTTATCGACAAGGTCATTCCCACAGCGAAGTATTCTCCTCCTGAAGCAGACGAATTTGAACTTGCAGGTCTTGAAGAGAAGCCGTCCGTTAAGGTCCGACCCCCGGGTATCAAAGGCTGTTATGCATGGATGGAATGCAGCTTAAAAACGCTCTACGAAGAACCGCAGTACATTCTAATCATCGGAAAAGTGCTTCGTCTCGAAGTCGCAGAGGGAATCTACAATTCCGATGGTTCGTGGAAAGTTGATGCAGCAAAACCGCTTATGATGGTCGGTTCCGATTCAGAGATGCATTACTGTACAGTTACCGATACCGGAAAATCTGACCCGTTCAGTGCGATGTTTCCGGACCGGAAAGATCCCTTGGGAAAAATGTACAAAGAATAAAAACATCCCCCTCTTTTATAGACCCATTGTCGTTTCTCACAATCTTCACTGCGGTGGTATTTTACGTTTTTTTCACCAGAATTCTTCCGAGTCACGGCCATACATCAGGCTTTAATCAACCGGGCAGAGTTGGCAATCACCGGGATTGAGGACAGTTCATGCAGGAGTGCTCCGCTTACCGGAGTCAGGATACCAAAAATCGTCAGAACAACTGCAAACACAAGCACACCAACGGCAAAGAGTACATTTTGCCGGATGGTCGTCATCGCTTTATGAGATAATGTGATAAGATGAGGAAGTTTGGAGAGATCGTCAGAGAGCAGTGCGATGTCAGCAGTTTCAATGGCAACATCCGTACCGGCAACACCCATTGCCACGCCCACATCTGCTGTTGCCAGTGCCGGACCATCGTTTACCCCGTCACCAACAAAGCCAACGCGGTGACCACCGGCCTGGTACTCTTTGACGATTGCAACTTTCTCTGCAGGCATCATATCCGTATGAATATCAGATATCCCCAATTTTTGTGCTATCCTGTGTGTTGTACCCCGGTTGTCACCTGTCACAATAACGGAATGGATTTGTGCCTCTGTAAGCCGGGCAATTGTGGGTCCGGCATTTTCCCGGAGTAAATCCCTTAAAATGAGCAGCCCGCAGACCTGCCCGTCTTTCATGACAATGGTAACACTGGCTCCATCCTGAATCGCCAGAGTGGTTTGTTCGGTAACCTCCGGAGAAAGAGAGAGCCCCCTATCCAAAAAAAATTTCTGTCGTCCGATAAGGAGTTCATGACCGCTGGTTTGTGCTCTTACCCCAAGTCCAGGTACCACTTCACAGGATTCAGGATCCCTGATACTGATTTTGCGGCGAACCGCTTCACGGACAATTGCCTTCCCGACCGGGTGTTCGCTGAATTTTTCAGCTGTCCCGGCCAGGGTAATCAATTCCTCTTCAGTGGTACCCCCCAAGGGAAGAGCGTGTACCACGTGCAATTCCCCACGTGTAAGTGTTCCGGTTTTATCGAAAATGATCGTGTCCACACAAGCCAGCGATTCAATGGTCGCACCCTTTTTGACAAGGCTTCCCTTGAGTGCAGCATTCCCTATTGAAGCAACCAGTGCCGTGGGTGTTGCAAGGACCATTACGCAGGGGCAGAAAACGATCAGCATCGTGATGGCCCGTAGTGCATCCCCGCTCCACCACCAGAGACCCAGCCCGAGAATTATAGCAACCGGTGTGTAGATCTTGGCATACCGGTCCAGCTCGCGTTCTATTGGCGCTTTTTGCTCCTGGGCTTCAGCTACGAGACGGCGAATCTGCCCAAGGGTTGTTTCGGTTCCAACCCGTGTGGCACGAATCTCAAGTACTCCTACCTCATTGAGTGTCCCGGCAAATACACAATCTCCGGGATGTTTATCCAAAGGAATACTCTCTCCTGTAATTGCCGACTGGTTGACAGATGCATTCCCCGTCAGGATTTCACCATCTACGGCTATTCGTTCACCGGAACGTACAAGAATAATATCCCCGGGTACGAGATCTTCAAGGGCAACTCTACAATCGGTCTCATTGCGCCTGACAGTGACCCGATCCGGGAGCAGCTTGGACAGGGCATTCAATGCCCTGTCTGCACGGGCAGCAACAAGTTCTTCGAGCATCCCTCCGAACAGGAGAAGAACCGCTACAACAGCAGCGGCGGAATATTGGCCGATGGCAATAGCTGCAATGGTAGCAAGAGATACTGGAATATCCGCAGTAAAATCCCCCTGATGAATATCCTGGACTGCGTTGTACCAGATACAGGCTGATCCTATCAGGGCTGAAAGCAGGTAAAGGCTGCAGGCAGACCCTTCAGTACCTGTTGCGGAGAAGAGGCCCGACGGTTGGCAGATCACAGCCGCCAGAAGTAAGAATCCACTGATGAATGTGATGATTGTTTCTGGTGCCAGGAGGAACTGTCGGTAGGTACGGATCACGTGTGAGATATCTGCGATAATTTGTTTCCAGATCAGCATGGTAATGACGTCCATCAAAAGTTGCCGTTATTAATTATGAGGGTGAAGCATTTCCGGCGAAGGATTCCCTGGTTTCCGGGAAACCTCTTACTTACGGGTATTACAAATGAATATTTAAAATCACAAGAAATGTTATTTTTCACTTGATATTCTCACACTCAAGAGTCCTGCGGGAACGTGCCCGTGTCCCCCGAATCACCCTGACGGGAGGCAAATTGGCAACAGATCCGTCCAATCCGTGAATCGATTTTTCAGGTTTACCAAGATGAATGAAGTGTGCTGCAATCCCTTCATCAGAATTATGAGACGTACTCAAACCAATCTGTTTATAAAGTATAAAAAAAAGATAAAATTGTTACACTTAATAAAATAATTTGTTTATTTTCGTATGATTAACCAAATGAACGGAGTAACGTGATTTCATGAAACTTGTTGTATGTGGAAAAGGCGGATCCGGAAAGAGTACAATTATAGCACTTCTTGCACGGCACTATGCAAAAGCCGGACGACGGGTACTGGTTATCGATACCGATGAATCCAATGCCGGTCTGAACCGTCTTCTCGGTGTTGAAGCCCCAAGGGACCTTATGGAATTTGTCGGAGGCAAAAAGAACATGATGGCAGCCCTTCGGGATTCCCGGGAGAACAACGGGCCGTCACCCATTAAAATGGTTAACCGGATTGAAAACATTCCCGGTATTTATATCACAAAAAATGAGGGAATCAGTCTGGTTGCAATCGGAAAGATCCACCAGGCCGGTGAAGGATGCGCGTGCCCGATGGGTATTCTTGCGAAAGAGTTCATCTCCGGTCTCACTCTGTCGCCAAATGATCTCGTACTAATCGATACTGAAGCGGGAATCGAGCATTTTGGAAGAGGAATTGACAAAGTCTGTAATGTTATTCTCATGGTCGTTGATCCCTCATTTGAATCCCTGCATCTTGTTGATGCCGTTTCTGAAATGGCAGGGACAATCGATGTCCCGGTGTATTATGTCCTGAATAAAACTGATGAAAAAACCTCTGCCTCCCTTAGATCGGCAATTCACGACACAAAGCGGATCATTGGTGAGTTTAGCCTGGATTCCGATCTTCTTGCGGCAGGACTGGAAGGAAAGGCAGTTCCTTTAGAGTACCCTGCAATAACGAGCGTTGCAAACACTCTTAATCTCTGAAACACTATCCAGGGAGTTTCATTTTTCTTTCATTTTTTGCCAGGTCTTTCGCTTTTACTCCACCACTCATTTCCCGGCAAGGGGCGGCCTTATAGATCTCTTCCCTTTGAAATTGTGGGACATTCAATATCCCGGGATTACAAGCCTTATAATTCTCCACCTGGTTGTAATGATAATAACCTGTAAAAATAATATTGTCACACCAATTCATACAAATTTAACAAAGTTTATTACTACAACCGCCCAAGAAGAATCCGGGATGATGGGGAATGCGGCTGCACCAGAAATCCACCCGGATTATCCCTTCAAAATGGTTGCAGCCGGGGTATTTTCGTATCATCCCTCACACCTGGTAATGCAGAGTGAATCTGGAAAAAGCAGGAAAGGAGGAGTTGAACACCAAGGATGGCTACCGCAGTAAAGAAGAAGAGTGCCACGGCAACGAAACCAAAAAAGAGCACGCAACAGATAAAAAAGAACACGCCAGGAACTGGTAAAGCAGCACAATCCAAAAAGTGAAACATCCACACAATCTATCCAGGATATTTTGGGAGCGGGAACTGTCCGTTTCTCCCGTTCCCGCCATTCCCTCGGATTTTCAGACAGAGTCCGTTTTATCTATCCCAAATAATCCGATGATTTATTGTTTGTTTTCAATCCTCCTCTTCCGTATCGGGCAGCCGGGCATATCCTGTGCTCCCCGTTCCGATACCCAGACAAGGAGCGGGATCAAGTGTTCGCGGAGTTCAGTCCCGTCTTTTGTGAGCAGGTACCGGGTCGTGGGCGGCGATGTCGGCAGGATCTTTTTCTCAACCAGATCGATTCGTTCGAGATTTTTGAGCGTGTCTGAAAGGGACTTTGGGCTGATCCGGCCGAGCTCGTTTTTTAATTCATTGAATCCTTTCGACCCCTCGTTTCCAAGGATTGCAATGATAAGGAGCGCCCACTTCTTTGCCACAACATCCAGGAGTCCAAAGAGCGGGCACAGACAGATCTCATCAGCCGGGGCAGGCGGTTTCTTCACGGATACTACCTCTTCCTTTGGTAACGTTTCTGGTTATCAACTATAAAAAAAATACTACCTACTCACAAAATACCAGAAAAAGTCAGGCAGGATCTTCATGGATATCCACAATCACGAGCACGAATCCGTACATGCCCACGCACACAAAAAACCGCTGAAGCTTGCGATTATTCTTACCGCAATTATCTTCGTGGCAGAAGTGATCGGCGGCATCCTCTCCGGCTCGCTCTCGCTCCTTGGCGATGCAGCCCATATGCTCCAGGATACCGTTGCACTCATCCTTTCGCTTGGTGCCATGATCGTTGCAGAACGGCTGCCGACACCTACAAAGACTTTGGTTACCACCGGGTCGAGATCGCGGCTGCGGTAGTAAACGGGCTTCTCCTCATCGCGGTCAGTGCCCTGATCATCCGTGAAGCGGTCGACCGGTTTATGCATCCGCAGTCAATCAACAGCACGACCATGCTCGCAGTCGCTCTCATCGGACTTGCCGCGAACCTCGCCTCCGCATATTTCCTGCATGGCAGCCATGACCTTAACGTAAGGAGCGCGTTCCTGCATGTGCTTGGCGACACGCTCTCATCGGTAGCCGTAATACTCGCCGCGGTCTGGATCGCGCTTACCGGCCAGACAATTGTCGATCCGCTCCTTGGGATCGTGATCGCGGTCGTGATCCTTGTCTCCTCTTTCTCGATCCTGCGCGACGCGTTACGGATCCTTCTCCAGTTTGCACCAAAGGATGTGGCCGTTGCTGATGTGATAGCGGCAATAGAGTCCGTGCCCGGCGTTTCCGGTGTACACAACGTCCATCTCTGGACGCTCTGCTCGAAGATCAACGTGCTCGACACCCATGTGTACTGCTGTGAGGCCGACCCGGAGGTACAGGAGCGGATCAAAACGGAGATCCGGCACCGGCTCGAAACCTTCCGGATCGGGCACTCGACGCTCGAGTTCGAATGCCGGGAATGCAGCGATGCCCGGGTCTTCCGGGAACTTAAGGACTGATGGTGCCAAATATGGTGAATTTTTGAATTTGTGGGTTTTGCGAATGTTCTGTTCTCCTGTTTTTTAAATGATTTTAGGCTTTCCCGGTTTTACACTATTTTTCCGGCACCCGAAATAACGGGACGAGTGAAAACAGTGAAATTCCTCTAAAATCTCTTACGGAATCCGCCCGGACAAAATAGCAACTTTTTTAAAATTCGTAATAAAATGTAGCACATTACAACACACGGCACGTGGCGATAGAATGATCAGAACCCTTGTTGTCGATGACGAACCCGCGCTCCTGGAAATCAGTAAAATATTCCTGGAAAGATCCGGAGAGATCACCGTGGATACTGCGAATTCGGCATATGCAGCCCTGAACAGTATGGGTACGGTATCGTATGATGTCATTGTCTCCGATTATGAGATGCCCGGGATGGACGGAATCCTGTTATTAAAGAAGATCCGGGAGGGCGGCGGGAAAACGCCGTTCATCCTTTTTACCCGGGAAAGGCCGGGAAGAGATCGTGATCGAGGCGCTCAACTGCGGGGCGACATTTTATCTCCAGAAAGGGTGCCGATACAAAGACCCAGTATGCGGAACTCGTCTCGAAAATACGGATTGCAGACCGGCAGTACCGCGCAGAACAGTTGGCAGAGGAGTCCCACAATCAGATGGAAAGCATTCTCAGTTTTTTACCGGATCCCACTATCGCCATCGATCAGGCGGGAAACCTTATCGTATGGAACCGGGCCGCAGAAGAGATGACCGGGAATCCTTGCCGCGGATGTCATAGGGAAAAAGGGATTATGCCTAGTCAGATCCCGTTCTACGGGAAGTCCCGGCCCCTGCTTGCGGATCTGATCCTGCATCCAGACGAGCGGCTCATGAGCACCGCATACCACATGCGGGAAATAACGCCTCGTCTCCTGATTGGCGAATGCGAAGTAACCTGCCGGGGGGAAAAAACCTGACGCTGTGGGTGAAGGCAAACGCCCCTTTACGATGCAGAAGGCCGGGTGTCCGGTGGCGATCGAGATATTCCGCGATATCACGGAAGGGTAAGGATCATCAGCGAACACCGGGCTGCCCGCGAAGCCCTTTCCCGTAAAAAACGAGGAGATGCTCTCGCGGAACGAACAGCTTGGACCGCGATCGAAGAAGAACTCCAGCCAACCCTGACGAACTCCGCAGAGTCACCGGCTTGTCGAGAGAATGAAAAGAAATACCGGGGCACTGTAGATGCCCTGCCCGACGCCCTCCTCATCCATGAAGAGGGGAAGATCGTGTACGGCAATCCTGCGGCATGCACTCTTTTCGGGCGGACTGCACCACCTTGTCCGATACCCCTGGTCAGCCTCTTTGGGAACACCACCGGGGAGAACCTGGTATCTTATCCGAAGAGTTCGCAAAACTCAGCTCCGATCCCTTTAATTTTCCCTTGAAAAACCACGGGAAGATCGTATGGCTGGAAACGACAATTTCCCCGGTCGGCGACAACGGGCGAACGCGTATCCAGTCTTTTTCCATGACATCACCCGGCAAAAAATGGCTCTGGAGCAGGCCGCCAGCCTCATACGAGACACAACAGTATGCCCATGCTTTAAACCGGGCCAATAAAAATCTCAACCTTCTCTATGCAATTACCCGGCACGATATCCTCAACCAGCTTACGTGCTGACCGGTT
>Ga0268356_10528_pt1 | contig 28939 bp, 24 predicted proteins | sample BioMet10_FD_194415 | JGI IMG/M metagenome (GOLD analysis project Ga0268356, IMG submission 194415) | Sewage microbial communities from Oakland, California, United States - Biofuel 10 (PacBio Assembly) | ecosystem: Engineered > Wastewater > Sewage > Unclassified | place: USA: California | collected...
TATCTTGACGGAATTGAGCATGTTACCGTAGGTGGTGAAACAGGACGAGAAGCTCGTGTATGTAATTACGATTGGGTTTTAGATATTCGGGAGCAATGTGTTAAAGCTGGAAAAACCTTTTGGTTTAAAAATACAGGTTCGTTTTTTAAATATGACGGCACAGTTCAAAAAATCAATCCATTTAAGCAGAGTTGTGTAGCAAAAGAATTTGGAATTAATATTTTAAATGGCAAAAAGCTTTTTTAATCATATCTAAAGCAGAAGGAGTTATAAAATGCAATGCCAGCCAAATGTGTATAATAAATGGAGAGCTATCCTCAAAATCAGATAGCTCCCCATTTTATTCAACTTAATTAAGCTTAGTAACACGAAGTTCATCGAGCATTGCCTGATTGATAACAAGATTCATGTTTTCATTATATGGCATATAGGTTAGGGAAATTTTATGCTTTCCGGCCGAAAGGTGAACTTGAAGAGGATTGCTCCATCCCCAGTTGCTCCACTCATGCTTTCCTCTTTGAGGGAATATACTAACTCCGGCTTTTTGTCCATCGACAAATAGGGTACGGATTGCACATTCATTTTCGGTATTGGTAGGGCCATTACCATTGGCATAACGCCAGTCGAATGTATAATCGCCTTCTGTACTTATCGTTATATCGATTTCAATGTTAGTGTTTTCTTTCTTATTGATTTCAACAAAGCCATCGCCTTTATATCCCTGGTAATTGGCTGAGGACTTCGGGGCGAACTGCTCTACCTCATAAATATGTGAAGGGAATATTTGAATCGGTTCACTTGCAAAAGAGGTGAATCCTCCTTTTTGAATTGCTGCAACCTGGAATTCTCCTTTTTCATCTCCTAATAAGATGGAGCAATCTGAAGTCTCTTTCCATAACTTTCCGTCTTTATAGACTTCATACTTCATTGCACTTTCAATGGGTTGCCATTGCAATTTGCCTTCATTCAACTGCACAACAGGCATTAATGGTGATGAAGCATTTTCTACAAGGTTGATTTTCATGGGTTGAAATTCATTATCTGCCATTACAATTTTAACTGAATGATGTCCGGTGAGGTTTGCATCGATTACGGGTTCACTCTCTTTTCCATCAATAAGAAATGACTTTATCCTATTTCCATACCCTTCCAAAGATATATCCAATATGGCTTTTCGATAAGGAAAACCGGTTAATTGACGTTTTCCTTTCAAGTCTTTGGGTACGAACGGAGAGAAGCTCAATTGATTATCTCCGAACCGAATACCGAAAAGTAGGCGATGAGTGATGCTGAGGTTGCCGGATAAGCTCCACAACATATTGCTGGAATTGATCTGTGTACCCAAAAATCGCCGGACTCGGCTACGAAATTCTCTTTATTGGTGCAGAACAGAGCCGCAGCGCGATAAATACTGCCAATGGTCTGCATCACTCCGGCTTCATTTCCTCCTTTTGCAGATGCGTGCATCCAGTAGGACGAAACAAATGGCCACACGGCATTGTTGTGGTAAGGCGGCATATCGGCAATTTGAGGATAAAAAATGGGTGCACCAAAAGGAACAATCGGATTATTCTCGGTCACTTGCTTTGCTTGTTCGGGAGAGGCTACATCAAACAAAACTGCTAATGCTTCACCCAACGATTCACTTTTGGGTGATTTGATGTAATTGTTTCTGCCATAAAGATATTGTGCATAATAACCTTTATCGGCCATCCACAGATTTTTGTTGATTGCCTCTTTTAATGCTAAAGCTTTCTGTGCATATTGCTTGGATACTTCTGCCTGACCTAAAAGCTTTGCTATATGGCTAAATACATTCAATGCCTGATAATGAACTGCATTAGTCCCAATACATTCCGATTGATAAATATCAGCCGGCTGCATCCATCTTGGGTAACTTTGCTCGCGCCAGTCAATGAATGAAGATTCTCCCATCATCAAACCATTTCTTGGGTTGTAAACTGTTTCAAAGTCGTCTTCCAAGGAATTTTTTATGATAGGGTAGATGGTTTTCAACCATTGTTGGTCTCCCGTTACTTTATAAATTTCGTAAGCTGCAATAGCCCATACCATCCGGTCGCTGGAACATGGCCATGCGCCACCAGTTCCCGTGTCCTGAATAATCCGTCCGCGGGAATTGACTTTCCGCATCAGACTGTTCATTGATACTTTGGGCTGCATATATGCCATACTTAAGATAATGCTGTAACTTACATCACGAGTCCACACTCCGGGCCATTCTTTACCGGTTCGCAAAGTGCTATCCTTTTCGATGGCGTTTTGCATTTCATCCAGTGCCAGATTGTAAATAGCATTTTCAAGTTTTGTGGGAGCTTTCAACTGAGGACAAGCCGAAATATCATTCTTTAGCGACCATTGGAAAATGCCTCCGCGTTGCTTGCTTGTATCATTCAATGTGAGTCTGGTTTCATAAATTCCATCTCCATCTTCATCGGTCAATTGCAGGATGGGGTAATTTACCAGATTATCAAAATCCCATATCAGCGGATCGGCATCACCAGCTACATACACTCCTTTAAAATCTTCCTTATAGATTTTCTGTCCTGTACGGGTTACGTAATATCCCTGACTATTGAACGCTTTCAGCATTTCACGCATATCCAGACGGATGGTTAATTCTGTGTTTTGCTGAAGAATAACACCATCTGCTTCTTTCTTATCTGCTTTAAGCAATTCACCAAATTTGATAACCGGAGTCTCTGACTTTCCACTGATGGCTTTGCAAATAAAACTATGATCTTGCCCCGAGGGCATTTCGTTGTCTTTACCGTTTATGGCAAATTTAAAATGAATGAGAGCCGGTTTGTACAAATTAACAGGACTTTGATAATTTGATTCCAGTGCTGTGCCTGAAAGTGCTTTTCCTGTATAATTGCCTTGAACAATCCGATCTGAGTACCATTTATATTTTTGAGTGGTGAGGATGCTGTCCTGCTTGCTCAGTGATGAGCAAGAGGACAAACATACAGCACACAAAAACATAATACCTATCTGTAATTTATTCATAATATTTACTGATATTAGGAGGCTGATTATTGATATTCAATAACAATCATGTCCCAGTATTTCAATGATGGTAACTTAAAGGTTACACTGGCTGCACTCTGATGAAATTCTACCTCCTGACTTACGCCACCATCAATGTCCGGTGATGCAAACCATATTCTCTTAATGGTATTCGTCTCTTTTAATCTCAAAGAAGGAGTAGAAATCAAAGAGGGCTCGGGCATACTTCCGTCCAGATCTCGCCAACTGAAATAATTGGCATTGGAGAGATTGATAAGATGAATCACCTCACATTGCTGTTCACCTTTTTAGCAAGAACGGATACATTTCCTGTGGATGGAGGCCATGCTGAGACATTCATCTTTCCATTAGTGGCAACTGAGGTCGACTGTAGAAAATGAACCACCGTTACGCAACAGATTCTCATAACCGGTAAGAAAATCATAATAGCTAACCATTGCTTTCTGAAGAGTGCCGTTCATCTGAAGATTACTGTTCGGGAAATATTCCTTGCCAAGCATGTGTTCACCCATCTCGAGGTGTGATCCGCCCAACGCAAACATAACAGCATCTGCTAAAATAACTCCCGGAGTGTTGAAATAACCTTTGCTATTGGCCTTATCATAATTCATATAAGCAGCAAACACAGTTTTATAATTTCCATAGGAGCTGTTTTCGTCAATAATATCTTTCAACGAAGAATAATTTGCATCATTACTCCAAACCTCATTATACAGGAAGTCTACATTACCACTTTCGGCAATTTTCTGTTGTCCATACCGGGCAACAGCATTCATAACCAACCGTTTGCCGGGGTGTTTTGCCTTCATAGCCTGAATGAACGACTTAAAGCCGGCTGCCATATCAATAGCATTTCCATTGTAATCATAGTCGGCACCACGATCGCCCAGCTGATCAATATGATATCCGTCAAAATCAAAAACTGAATAAACATCATTATTCTGTTTTGCCAGATAGTTTTGCCAACCTGTATTATTGGGATCGACCAGATAGATTGAACTCTTAAACATAGGAGCACTCAAAGAACAAACATCGCGGTTGCTGTGATTACGGTCTTTATACAGATTCCATGAAGTTTCTGCACCATCGGAAGCTGCATCGGAAAGTACTCCATAGCATAAGTTATAGAACATTGTTTTCATGCCTGCTTTATGAGCAGCTGAAATATAGTTTTTTACCGTAGTAAGCGATGTGTTGCGGTTTGCAATATCTGTCCAGTTATTGTCCGGTTTATCTGGAGTGCCAGCTAAGGGTTTGTGGTGCTTGTACTGCCAGTCGTAGAATTGCAATCCATTGATATGATAACGCTTCAAACTGGTAATAACAGAGTTGATAGCTGAAGTTGACATGTCATCGAAATTGGAAAGAAATCCATAACGAGGAAACTGTGTCCAGTCACTTGATACATCTACGGCAATAGAACCTAAAACTGTTTCTTTTCCGTCACTGGTTGTAGTATATACTTTAACCATATAACCACGATAATCGGTAGACGGGGCAGTCCAGTTCCATGTTGTAGAAGAGAGTGGCTGTTCGCTTAACTTATCACCCAAATAGTAGTATGCCGCTTTGGCTGAAGATGGCAAGCTGCTAGAAGTAAACGTAACTGTCTCTCCCGGTGAATAACACGCTTTGTCTGTTGATAATGTTACAAAAGTAACATTTTGTTCAGGCGTATCACCACCAGTTCCGGTGGAGCCTTCTCCACTGGAACAAGATCCATTTAAAGGAACCAGACACACAAATAATAAAGATATAATTGTTCTGTTAATTCTCATTGGTATAGTTATTAATTCTTAGTAACTGTCATTTTCTCTGTTAACTGGTTCAGTAAAATAGTATATTTACCTGCTGTACTTACTTTCCATTTCCGGTCAATATCTCCATTCCCTGCAATATGCTTATCAACAAAAGTTATATTCTCTGTACCATCAGTCAAGGCTTTACCATCAGCAGTTGCCATAAACCAGGCACCCATCCAGTCACCTTGCTTATCACATGTGAACTTAATATCGCCAGCTGTCAGGTTTCCTGTCCAGGTAAAGGTGTAAGCATCTACTGCCGTCATAGCTGTTGCATTATCTATACTCCATCCATTAGGGGTAGCGTCGCCAACCATATAAATACCTGCATAAGGAGTAAACTCGGTCATAACCATTGATTCTTTGCCTGGAGTAATATCAAGAGCAATCTTGTATGCCTTGCCACACTGACTCTGCGTCATTGACCACTTGTTATCACCAGTATCGTCAAGTTTTACAGCAGTCCATGTATAAGGCGCATTTGCAGTAGTAGGATGATACATGTTATTCCAGCCTTGGGCTGTTGCAAATTTAAACTCACCGCCATCATTCCAGTTAAAGACAGCTCCGTAACGGAAAATAAACGGATTGGCAGGATCTTGTGTCATTTCTGTAAAATTCCAACTGGAGAATGATCCGACAAACCAGATCTTACTATACGGAGGAACTGCTGTTGCGCTCTTTACCACAGAAATAGAAAGATTTAAAAGGTTTACTTTAATTGTGTAATAACCAGCTTCATCAATAGAGAATTGTTCATCTGGGTTATCAAAGGAACTACGGTAAATCAGTTTCAAATCACTCGATGCAGCATCGCGGTTATAGGAAGGTATAAAGCTGCCTAATGTTGTAATAAACTTAAAGGTTCCTTTATTCAGGTTGCCACTCCAGGTAAAAATACCATTTGTAGTTCGTTGCATTGCGGCTGCATTATCTGCATTAAATCCGTTGGGAGTTGCACTGCCAATAAGATATAAAGTAGAAGATACTGGCTTATAAGTAGTAGCAGCGAAACTTGTTTTTGCTGTTTGTACTTCAACATTGGCATCGGCAACAGTTGCCGTGATGCGTGCTTCCAGATCAGCGGATTTATTGTAATCTACACCCAGTTCTTTGGTAATAATCTCATTCAAATCTTCAACGGTATATTTCAGAGAATAAACCTGCTGACCAAGATCTACGTAATAAGCTTTGGTAAAGTTGTTACCTGCTTTATCGATTTCAAGGGTATAGCTGATTGCTGCATTGGTTCCTTTATTGGTACCGGTTGTCCAATTGAAAGTAATACCATCGCCGGCAGCATTATTTTCATTAAGAGCGACGTTGGTTGCACTGACAGTCAGAGCAAGCTCTTCCTCACCTTTGTTGAGTTCCATCAAATTATCACTGCATGCTGAAATGCTAAACACCCAGCAAGGACTAATAATATGCTATATATTTTTTTCATATTTTCTTATTTTGATAATATCTATGAGTGATTAATAACCTGGATTTTGCACCATTGCATTATTGCTATCCATTTCTGTCTGAGGGATAGGTAGTAACAGACGGTCTTTAGTAACATTTGTCTTTCCAATAGATTTCAGGTAGTTGATAGCATATTCACCATTTTTTCCCGATACGGATCAGGTCGAACCAGCGCTGACATTCAAAAGCAAACTCCATGCGACGTTCGTGTATAATCACTTCTCGCATATCCGACTGAGACTTTCCACTAATATTAGCCAGACCAGCACGCTTGCGAACAATGTTCAACGGAGTTTCGGCAGCTGTTGTTTTGCCCATTTCATTCAAAGCTTCAGCTTTCATAAGAAGAATATCTGCATAACGATAAACTACAAAGTTGCTTGGGTTAGTGTTATATTCTGGAGAATCTTTTTTGCTAACTAGGAACTTACGCACATTGTAACCTGTGTAAGACCATGAAGGATCATAAGCAATACCATCAAAATCAGGACAGCCTGAATAAAGGACAGTAACATCTTTACGCAAATCCCCCGTTTCATAAGAATCTACAAATTCCTTTGTTGGCTGGTTCCAACCATAACCTCCGGCAACAATACCAGAATTACGAGGGCCCATAAAGGTACTCAACCATGATGACTGACCATCTGTACCCCAGAAATTGTAGGAAGTATCTCCTGTATATTGAATTTCAAAAATGGATTCGGCACCATTATTGGCCTTTATACCAAAGTTATCTGCATATTTGTAACCGCTCAGATCATATCCCATGCTTGTAACCTGATCGCAAAGATCTGCAACCATCTGATAATATTCTGTATGATTGGGGGCTAATACCAAATATACCTTTGCCAGCTGAGTGCATGCTGCATCTTTGCAGGCACGTCCTAAATCCGTTGAGCTGTAACTCTTCTTCTCGGGTAAAAGATTGATTGCATTCTGACAGTCTGAAATAATCTGTGCATAAGTTTCATCCAATGTATTACGGGCAATATCAGTACCCTGGCTAGCATCGTGGGGAGCAGTCTCCACAGGAACACCTCCGAACAACTGAGCCAGAATAAAATAGTAATGTGCACGCAGGAAGTAAGCTTCGCCCATGCAGCGATTCTTGATATCTTCATTAATATCAGCATTTGCAACACTCTGCAATAATGTATTACACTGAGCAATTCCCACCCAGGGACTGCGCCAGACATATAGTGCAAAACCATTGTCACTTGTTGCTGTGAAGTTTGCAGCCTGAACTGTTTCAATACCATCGGTACCTCCGCCGGCACCTACATTGCTATTGCTTCCTATAATATCAAGCGACCACATACGCATATTATAAAGATTTGATGACTGAAGTGGCTTATAACAGGCATTTGTAAGGGCAATTGCAATATTTTCAGTGATTTTTGCATTGGTGCTGACCGCATCTGAAGGGTATTTATCCAAATAATCACTGCAGGATGAAAGGGTCAATCCCATTAGAATCAGTGCTGAATATATAATCTTTTTCATATAAGTATTCTTTAGAAGTTAACATTAAGGCCTAAACTGAAGGTACGAGATAATGGATAACGGCTACTGTCAATTCCGTTGATAGCAACTTCAGGATCAAAACCAGAGTAATTAGTAAATGTAACCAGGTTCTCGCAAGACATATTAATACGGGCTGAGTTAATATTCATCTTTTGAATCCATCGTTGAGGGAAAGTATAACCTAAAGTTATATTCTTGATACGCAAATAAGAGCCGTTTCAATGAAACGGTTGGAAGCACGACAATTCTGGTTGGATCAGCATAGACAGCACGTGGCATTGAATAGCTTGTGCCAGCTCCTGTCCATCGGTTAAGAACTGCTGTTGTCTGGTTGTATGCAGCAGACATTCCTTCGGAGCTGATAGCATTCACATTATAAATATCATTGCCTTCAACTCCCTGTAAAAAGATTGAAAGATCGAAACCTTTATAAGAGAATGTGTTATTCATGGAGAATATCCAGTCTGGATTAGGATTACCAATGATGGTACGGTCGTTTTCATTAATAACACCATCATTGTTCAGATCATTAAACTTGATATCACCGGCAGCTGTACCACCTTGTACCTGAACGGCGTGCTTGGCAACTTCATCACTTGTCTGGAAAATACCTCCTGTAACATAGCCATAAAAAGCATTGATCGGAGCTCCAACTTTCTGAATTGTAAGGTAAGAATTATTATACTGATTCTGATACAAAGGAGTGTTACTATTTAAGTCAACAATCTTGTTTTTGTTGTAAGTGGCAGTAACGGATGTTTCCCACTTGAATTCATCATTAAAGTTAACTGTGTTCAGAGTCATTTCAACACCTTTATTCTGAACTTTACCGGCATTGGTAAAGGTTGTTGTTGTGTCTTCGAATCCGGATGTAATAGGAATAGCAGCTTTTACCAACATATCACAAGTATTCTTTATATAAGCATCGACGGCAAAGTATACGCGACGATTTAACATAGAAAGATCAAAACCCAGATTGGTTTGACGAACTTCTTCCCAATGAATGTTTGGATTTGCCATAGTAACAGTTGACAAGGCATTTACTGTTGTACCACCAAAGCTATAAACAGCCAGTATTGTACGTTGATGCAAAATTGTAATTACCAATTTCCTGATTACCGGTAATTCCATATCCAAAACGGAATTTCAAATCATCAATAACATTTGTTTTAGGGAACCAGCTTTCTTGTGATATTCTCCAGGCTGTTGAGAATGATGGGAAAATACCATATTTATGTCCGGAACCAAAACGAGATGATCCATCGCGACGAACAGTAGCGGTTAATAAATATTTGTCAGCATAATCATAATTTGCGCGAGCCATCAAAGAGAATATTGCCCATTCATTCTGATTACCATCAGCACTTTTGATTGTAGAACCATTACCCAACTGACTTACAGAATCATACAAGAAACCACTTTTTTGGGCAGAAATAAAATCATATTTATTATTCTGAGCACTCGTACCAGCCATTACACTAACATGGTGTTTGCCAAAGGAGTTATCATAAGTGAAATAGTTATCCCATAAGTAAGTAAATGATTTCTTGCTTGATTGGAAACGACTTGATTCTGCTACAGGCAATCGGTTTCCAGGCATAAGCTGGAGTGAAGTTATTTTCATACCAGAACTTAGCATCGTACCCAAAAGTACTTTTAAACTTCAGATATTTGGCTAAAGTTATTTCGGCTGAAATATTTGCCAGCAAGTTATATCCTTTTGTATTGTTATGGGTTGTTTCTGCCGTACCAATCGGATTACGAATGTCACCATACCAATAAGCATTTCCTATTGGGCCAGACCATCCTCCATCTTCATCTTTTATACTTTGGGTTGGTAAAGCATACATTGCATTGGCAATACTATAATCGCCTGAATTTTTATTATCAGTGCTAAATGTAATATTGTTAATAAGCTTCAACCAATTATTAAGTTTGAAGTCGGTGTTGCTTTGAAAAGTATAACGACGATAATCTGTGTTACGCACAATACCATCTTGATCATAAAGTCCACCTGATATATAATAGTGCTTGGTTTCATCGCCACCAGAGAAATTCAAAGTATAATTTTGTGTTACACCTGTCTTTAATAATTCATCGAGCCAGTTTGTTCCAACACCTAAAGTAGAAGGATCACTCCAGGCTGGATTAGTTCCCAAACCTGCATTACCTAACATATCATTGCTATATGCAGCATACTGTTTTGCATTTAGCATATCGGGTACATTTGTTGCATCCTGAATGTTCCAGTTGGCTGTAACTCCGATAATTCCTTTTCCGTTTTTACCTTTCTTTGTAGAAATCAAGGACTACGCCGTTTGCTCCACGAGAACCATAAATGGCTGTAGCTGATGCATCCTTAAGAACGTCTACTCGTTCCACATCTACCATGTTAATAGAGGATAATCCCAGATCAGTAGGCACGCCATCGATAACTACCAGTGGATTGCTGTTGTTGATAGTGCCTAATCCACGAATCTTAATAGTTACATTATCACCCGGAGCACCGGCATCGTTTATCTGTACACCCGATACTTTGCCTTGCAAAGCCTGACCAATATTGGCCACAGGTGCATCTTCAGATCTTTGGCTCCAACAGAACCAACAGCACCTGTTAAATCACTCTTTTTAGCTGTTCCATAACCAATAACAACTACCTCATTCAGTACCTTACTGTCTTCTTGCAAGACTATATCTAAAATACTCTTTGCTGCAACGTGTTGTTCCTGGGGTATATAACCGATAAAAGAGAACACCAAAGTTGATTTAGGATTTACATTAGAAAGTACATAATGGCCATCAACGTCTGTAATTGTTCCATTTGTTGTACCTTTTACAACGACATTTGCTCCAATGATTGGTTCGCCGGATTCTGTTTTAACTTGTCCTTGAACCTTGATTTGCTGTGCAAAAACATTCACTGAAAAAAATAGCCCCAGCAACCATAAAAATATACTGCTGTAGCTTTTTGATTGAAATACTTTTTTCATAAATGAAATCTAAAGTTAATATTATTGTTACTTGCAACTTATCATTGCATCACAAAAATATTTAATCTTAGACCTTCATTTAAAATAGATAGAAAAAAAGTAGTGCTTTTTGAAATTTATATAGTTGATAACTAATGTTTTATATTATTTTTAGATGCCCAAAAAAGTAGTTGTTTTTATTTATTTTTTTGTTATTCTACTTATGTTCATAACTTTTTCTTCGAGCTCATTCCTGTCGCCAATAGCCTTATTACGAACCTTTACACGATAAGTTGTAGATTGTAGTAACGGAATAGCGGAGAAATTCGGCTATCTTGAACGCTATCAGTAATTCCAAGACGAATGAGTGCAAAGATGCGTAATACAGTGGTTAACTGATTTTCTGATTTAGGATATTCACGACCATCTTCGACTAACAACTCATTAAATTCATCCACAAAGTTTGGAAATAAATGCAGAAATGTATCATCAAAGTTTTCATAAAACTCTTTCAATTCATCTTCAATAATCTGATTAGAACGTAGTTTCTTGAACAGAGCTTCAACTTTTTCATTTTGAGCAATCTTGCACAATAAGTGACGATAATTCTCCATCTTGTCAATATGCAGAGAACAGAAATTCATATAATGACCTATGTATTCCTCTTTGATACGATTAGATTCAATAAGAGCATTATTAGAATCTCTTAATTGTTTATTTGATTCGACGAGCTTTTTATTCAGGAGTTTCTGTTCAATATTCATCTCTTGCAAGCCCTTTTGCCAGATTCTGGAGTTGCTCACGGGCACGAACTAAGTTTTTATATTGTTTATAAAGAAAGAATAGCGCAAACATTAATAAGATAGTCAGAAAGCTAACAATAGCCAGCGCGATTGTTCGTTGCATTTCTTTTTTATGCAACTTTTGCTGATACGCCTTCTCTACTATCGGAAAAAACTTGGAAACTTCAATAGTTCGTAAACGTGCATTACAGAATGCGGCATCTTCCATTGAACATTTCAGATAATTATAAGAACGATCTAAATCACCTTCATCATATAGAATCTGAGCTAGTTCACGCAACGAAACATATTCTTTAGGCCCCTCTTTCAATGTCAGAAAGGGATGATATGGCTAAGTAGTACTTTTCTCTTGTCATTATCACGATTTTTTCTATAAGCGAGCGACATGGTATATGCTAATGTTCCGATGCTGGGGTCGTTTTTCTTCAGATTATTCATATAACCGGATAGCAACAAGATTGCTTCATTCGCTTTGTTATTATAGATCAATCCATCTGCTTTTACAATAACATATGCATAAGTCTGTTTTTTATTGACTATTAATAAAGAATCCCGATAATGGTCTGTTAATTCAGCATACTTTTTCTTGTCCGATTCAAGCATGGAATAGTCACTCATTAAACCATATATTGTTCTGTACAGGTAATAATAGTAGGGAACAAGATATTCGGCAAGTTTACTTCGGTCTACAGTGTTAAGAATATCAAGTGCTTCTTTATACATTCCTGTAATGCCATATACTTCAGCTAGATTCATGTTAGAATCGTCTATATACGATCTTTTACCTATCTTTTTAGCCAACTGCATCTTCTTCTGTGCATAATAAGCGCAAGAATCGGTATTAAATGCCCGAAACTCATCGAATATTTTGCCTAAAATTGCATAGTTCTGCTCATCATTATGCAAAGGGTATATGCTTTCAATTTGCCTGATACGCCCCACCTTATCATTAAAATAAGATTCACGGTTTTTAATTGTGTGATCAAGCTCATTCAATAAAGATTCAATATCCTGACCTTTTACATAAGAGATATTGTAAATTATCAATATAAGAAGAATTATAATCTTTTTCATGTATTAGAGATTCGTGTTTTCTATAATCCTACAGTTTAAGATAGGCAAAGGTAGTAAAATATGATTTACTTTATCTAATCCTTCTTAACAGATTTAGAGCAACAACAGCATTTAATAGGATGGTAAGAAATGATGGTCCCATATTTATCGAATTCGTAATGGCAACAATTCATCAAAGAATCTTTTAGCATTTGTCTGCCACGCTGAACACGCGATTTGGCTCCTGAAACAGATATATTTAATTCTTTGGATAACTGAATTTGAGATAGGCCTTGGATTTCTACCATATTCAGCGCCTGAGCGTATTTCTCAGGTAGAGAATTGATCATGTCCTGTAAGCCTGATGCAAGGTGCTTTGTTGGATTGTCTTCCAATTTGCTATCTGCTTCGTCAATAGCATTTAGTTCTTCATCGGAAAGAATCTGAACTTCGGAGAGCTTGGTTTTGTCTTTCCGATAATAATCGTTTATTGTATTTCTTGCAATCTGAAATACCCAGGCACAAATTTTCGTTTCGTCTTTTATTGAGTGAATGTTTTCGTGTATTTTGATAAATGTTTCCTGTAAAATATCGTCGGCAAGTGAAGAATCAGGCATTCGTTTTACTATATAAGTTTTTAACTGGTCAGAACATGCTTGCCAGATTGATTCTGTACTATTATCCATAAATTTAGCTATTTCTTTATTAAAACTCAAAATTATATAAACTCATATCTTTACTCAAATACCTAATAACAAAAATAGAATAAAGAATGCCTTATCAACAACATTCTCCTGATTTTATTTTTATTATACAGGTCTGATTGATAGTTCATTGTTATAATACACCATAGATTTTGCAGGAATGCTATGTGTAATAAAAACATTTCCTCCTACTATACTGTCTTTCCAATAACGGTATCGCCACCTAAGATTGTTGCTCCGGCATAAATAGTCACATTATTTTCAATGGTGGGATGGCGCTTGGTTTGAGCCAGACTTTTCTCTACACTTTTGCTCCCAGAGTTACTCCCTGGTATATTTTTACGTTATCTCCGATAATAGTTGTTTCTCCTATCACAATACCAGTTCCGTGATCTATTCCAAACGATCGGCCTATTGTTGCTCCGGGGGGGTGAATATCAATACCTGTGATACTGTGTGAGTATTCAGAAAACATTCTAGCCAGCAGAGCCATATTTAATTGATATAGGGCATGTGCTACCCTGTGAATAAATATGGCGTAAAATCCGGGATAGATATGAATTACTTCTTCTATATTTCTGGCTGCTGGATCTCCTTTAAAAATAGCTTCGGCATCCTCAATTAGTAAATCATAAATTTGAGGAAGGCTATAAAAGAAACGGTCTCTCAGTTTCCTGTTCTTTTGCTAAGTCCATCTCTTGTATTGGTGAAACAGAGTTCCCTAAACAATTTATATACTGTTAAATGACCTTGCTCTAATTGCATTTTATCTGGCATACATAAGCATTGAACAGGGAATAGATATTTGAATAGTTCTCTGATAAACTGGGATACTTTTCTTTGCGCTCAGGAATGTCTTCCCAAAATCCTCTGCTCATGATTTTATTGAAAAGTTCTTCTTTTCTGTAATTATTTGCTTTCATCTTTACTTTTTTTTATGGTGGTTCAACAATAAAGACGCAATGTTTTTATGAAAGACGCAAAAACAACATCCTTTTTTGGAATAAAAATTCTGCGTCCTTTTAAATAGTTCTGCGTCTTTATAATAAAAATGAAATTGCTAACAGACATGGCATTATTAAAAAAAGAAGTATCGGAGATTTTAAGCAAGGTTCAACCTGATTCTATTATGAATCAGTTAGTACGGTTGGCGTTGCCGGTTATTGCGTCTTCGTTTATGTCAATGGCTTATAATTTTATCAATATGTTTTTTGTTGGAAAGTTTGGTAGTGAGGCTGTAGCTGCTGTTGGTTCTGCGGGATTTTATATGAATTTAAGTTGGGCCATATCTTCATTATTAACAGTTGGGGTGGGAATAAAAGTGTCTCATGCTATTGGGGAAAGTAATTTATTTATTGCAAGAAGCTATGTGAAGAATGGCTTACGGGCTGTAATAATGTTAGCACTGGCTTGTTTCGCTTTGCTGGCAATGACCCGGCAATTCTTGATAGGGCTCATTCAATTGAATAATCCTGTAATTGAAAAAGCTGCAACAGATTATTTACTCTTGGTAGGAATGAGTATCCCGTTTTTATTTCAGAACTTATTTTTTACGAGTGTATTTATTGGTTATGGAGATAGTCGGTCGCCCTTTCGCATTAATATAGTTGCGTTAATAATCAATATTCTGTTAGATTTTATTTTAATATTTCCTGTAGGATTGGGAATTAAGGGCGCAGCAATTGCTACCATCATGTCACAGGCTATAGCTACAATATTGTTCTATAGGAAATTGAATAAGACTGAAGAACTGAAACCTTTTGAAGCTGTTTATCAGTATGTTTTTTGAAAGATATTATAAAGTTAGGAATAAGTCCGGCTATTCAGCGGATATCTTTTACTGCTGTGCCATTGTAATGGCCCGTATTATAAGTGATTGGGGAGCCACCGCCATTGCTGTTCAAAAGGTGGGAGTGCAGATTGAAGCAATCTCTTACATGACGGCAGGTGGTTTTGTCTCGGCTTTATCCACTATATCAGGAAAGGCTTACGGAGCAAGGGATTATCAGACACAATGGGCTGCTTTTCGTTCAGGAATGTTGCTTGCTTTTCTAATTGGAACTGCAACCTCTGTCTTGTTGATTGCTTTTCCCGGATTTTTATTCTCAATCTTTTAAGTGATGTCGATAGTATAGCTATGGGGAGGGAGTATTTAATTATTCTGGGCTTTTCTCAACTTTTTATGTGCATGGAGTTAATGGCTACCGGAGCTTTCTTTGGCTGGGGACGAACTAATATACCGGCAATTTCCGGGATTATATTTACAGTAATCAGAATACCGATGGCTATTGCTCTTATTAATTTCTGGAAACATGCACTTTCATCTGTTTGGTGGAGCATTAGCATAAGCAGCATTGCTAAAGGTTATTACTTGTAACACTATATATTATTCTGTTTAAACTATTTATTAAGAAACATAATTCAATTTAAGTTATGGGAAGTGATATCTTTAAATCGGCAAACTATTTATTTAAAGGTAATGTGTGGTTGGATGCACTGTTTGGCCTTGAAAAGGAGAGTATCCGTGTGGATAAAAATGGTAAGTTAGCTCAAACGCCACATCCAAAAGTTTTTGGGAATAAGCTGAAACATCCTTATATCACAACTGATTTTTCAGAAAGTCAGGTAGAAATGATTACTCCTCCGCTGCCTGATATAAATCAGACAATTGGTTTTGTGGAGACTATACATGATATTGTTAGTCTGGAATTAGCCGATGAGTACTTATGGCCTCAAAGTCTCCCTCCAATTTTACCGGACGATAAACAGATTCCTATAGCGAAATATGATGAAGATGGAAAAGAGGCGGAGCATTACAGAGAATTTCTTGCTCAGAAGTATGGCTCGAAAAATCAATTGATTTCGGGCATACATTTTAATTTTTCCTATAGTGAAAAGTTATTGGAGATACTATATAGAAAAATAAATCCGTCATTATCATACGAAGAATTCAAGGATGAGGCTTATCTGAAAACTATCCGGCAGATGCTTAGGATGCGTTGGCTGTATATACTGCTCTATGGAAGTAGTCCGGTGGTAGATTCTTCATTGGAACTTAAATGTAAATTGGCGCCGTACTCAATTGATAAAGATGTGGTGGCTCTCTCCATCCGAAATAGCTGTTATGGCTATAGAAATATTGGGGATTTGTATCCTGACTATAGTTCGGTAACAAATTTTAGAAGCAGCATAAACCAGATGATTGAAGAAAAAAAGATTGCTTCTTCTAAGGAATTGTATTCTCCGGTGCGACTTAAGTTTATAAAAAGCCCTGAACATATTGCTTATATTGAGCTTCGCTTCATTGATATCGATCCTTTAACTAAGGCTGGAGTTACTAAAGATGAGCTATCTTTTTTGCATGCACTTGCTCTTTATGGATTATTGAGTAAAGAGGAGGATGATTTTGATGTGGCAGCTCAGGCTAAGGCAAACAAATATCATGGATGTGTTGCTCTGTATGGATTGGATGAAATACCATGCATGTTCGAAGAGAATGGAGAACAAATAAACATTTGGAATGAAGCTGAGAAACAGATTCGGGGAATAATGAATTTATTGGAAGAACTGGGAGTTGATAAAAGTGAATACCGGGATTCATTATTGCATGCGATGGAATTGATTGAAGATCCCGGAAAGCGTAGAGTTTACAACGTGCTGAATGGTATTCAGAAGATGGGCTACATTCCTTATCATTTGGAGATAGCTGGAAACAACCTTCTTAAAAGTCGGCAAAATGACTATAATTTTATTGGATTGGAAGATATGGAACTCTCCACACAGTTGTTATTGAGGGAAGCGATAAAGAGGGGTGTCTTTTTTGAAATTATGGATAGAAAAGAAAACTTTATCAGACTGGAAAAGAATGGGAATGTACAATATGTGAAGCAGGCAACTAAGACTTCATTGGATAATTATGCCAGTGTACTGGCTATGGAAAATAAACTGGTTACTAAAAGGATATTGGAAGAAAATGGCATTCGGGTTCCGAAAGGAGAGGATTATACTAATGCTGAAACGGCGAAATCTGATTATGTACGATTTCGGGGTATGCCTGTGGTAATAAAGCCGAATCAGACTAATTTTGGTACCGGGATAACTATTTTAAAAGAGAATATGGATGAGTTGACTTTTCAACATGCTGTTGATATAGCATTTGAATATGATTCTACCATCCTGATAGAGGAATTTATTACAGGAAAAGAGTATCGTTTCTTTGTAATAGGAGATGAGGTAGCAGGCATTTTGCATCGCGTTCCTGCGAATGTAACCGGTGATGGAATTAAGTCAATCCGGGAATTAGTGCGTACTAAAAATGAAGATCCACTGCGAGGTAAAGGTTATCATACGCCATTGGAAAAAATTCAATTGGGTGAAGCTGAGGCTATGTTTTTACAAGCACAGTTCAAAGACTTTGATTATATACCTGCATATGGAGAAACTGTATATTTACGTGAGAACTCAAATATAAGTACCGGGGGGGACAGCATTGATTTTACAGATGATATTCCGGATTCTTATAAACAGATTGCTATAAAAGCTGCTCAAGCCTTGAATGTAACTATTACGGGTCTTGATATGATTATTCCCAACCTCACAAAGGATGCTTCGGATGATAATTATGCTATTATAGAGTTGAATTTTAATCCGGCTATTCATATTCATTGCCACCCGTTTAAAGGTAAAAACCGAAAATTGAATGAAAAAATGATGGATGCACTGGGATATAAGATTGGATAGCAGTTGTTTAGATTCTATTTTAAGCTGAATTCTAATATGTATGCTTAAATAAAATCACATTTTATGTGTAGAAAATGTGCATAGAATCACATAATCTACACTTAAAATGTGAAATAATGACTTTTATCATTACTTCATATATTTCTTTATAACAGGATAAAGCAATTCTGAATAACGCATAAAGCCAAGATCCGTAAAATGAATGCCGTCTACCATTGCTTCACCGTCATTGCCAACCATGTTTTTGGAAGAAAGGAAATAAATGTTCTTCTCTCCACGTTTTTTTAGAGTCTGAAAGAATGCATTGATAGTTTCATTTTTGTCTTTCACTTCCTTAGCCATTCTTTGATCGAACCGACTGTGGGTAAATATAGGATCTTCCACAAAAAGTATCGGAGTATCCGGATGGCGGCTTCTGATAATAGAATAGAACTTGTCTGCCCTTTCTTTCATTTGTTCTACAGTAGCGTTTGGCACAAAATCTAGAATGTACATTGATGCGTCTACATTAGCAATTACATCTGCAATCTCCAGATCTAATTGTCCGTTGCCGCTGAATCCCAGATTAATAGCTTCACGATTTAGCCAGCGCGACAATATGTTTGTATGTGCCATACCTGGACGGGAAGCGCAACCTCCTTGAAGAATACTCGTGCCATAGAATACAAGCGGTTTCTGGCGAATAGGCCAGTCAACAGATGGTTGAGAGATTTCTGATAAAGAATCTACACCTATCGATAAGGAGGTAACTCCATCATAAAGCGGGAGGTACAACATATATTCCCGTTTCTCTGGTTTCATATCTTTTATAATTGTGGCAGTATTTACTTTTCCAGACGGACGTCCGCTGTTGACAAATACCCATTTGCCGTCTTGCAGACAATAGAGATCGAGCCCTTTTACGCCTGTATCGGTCATGTGATTCATACTTCTATTTAAGAGTACTTCCCATTTTGCTGCAATAGTTGTGGAATTGGAGCTGAAACGAATAGCCAGTCCGGCACTGTTTTGTCCCAGTTCCCATAACGGTTTGCGGGATATATTTCTCAAAGAATCCGGTAAACGCTCATAACGTGTAGCTGTACTTTGTGTTGCTTTGCCTAATAAAGGAAAGGCTGAAGCGTCGTGGTATACGAGCTGTCCTTTTACTGTTAATGTAAATAACAGCATAACAATAACTATAATGTGTGTTTTCATATAGAGTATAAAAAATTAAATAAGAAAGAATTTCTTGTCAAAGTTAGCACAAATTTATAATGTAATCATATATAATTTTCTTATTTCTTTTATAGTAATATGTGCCTTAAACTATATCTTTGTAAGCGTTAAATTTGTTTTGAAAGAATACTATGAAAAGAATCCGTACTTTGTCTCTGATAGCTGCAATACTATTTACTACTTCTATCTTTGCTCAACTTCCTGAAAGAACTCCTGGGAATGTAGAAAAATATAAAAGAATCTGCCGTGAACATATTTATAAAGATATGAAAGGAATGTATCGCAATGCTGGTGGTGCTCTGAAATATCCTTTTCTGGCTCCAGGAAGCAGTCAGTATCTGGATATGTTATGGGATTGGGATTCCTGGCTGAGTGATGTGGCTCTGAGGCAGATTCTTTTGGAAAAAGGTACTAAAGCGGATAGAGAAGAAGCGTTGAAATATGAACAGGGATGTGTGCTCAATTCTTTGAGTTACGGTGGTATGGATGGCTGGATTCCTATTTGGATAGAACGTGATGCACCATCCCGAAAGGATATGCTTTCCAAACGTAATCCATGGAAGAGCAATATGCACAAACCTTGTCTGGCACAGCATGCGGCGTTTATTGTGAAGAATATGAATGGTGATGCTGAGTGGTTGAGGGATAACTTTTACACATTGCAGGCTTTTGTTGATAAATACTGGAACTATCATCGTGATAAAATTACCGGATTGCTATATTGGGAAACAGATGAGGCCATTGGGGTAGATAATGATCCTAGCACTTTTTTTCGTCCGCAAGAAAGCTCAGGTTCTATCTTTCTTAATTGCATGATGTATCGCGAACTTTTGGCTATGGAATATCTGGCGAAGAGCTTAAATATGAATGAAATAGGGCAAAGGTATAAGCAAGAGGCTGATTTATTGTGTAGTTCAATCCGTGAACATTGTTGGGATAAACGGGATAAGTTTTATTATAGCGTAGATTTTAATCTGCTCCCTGTGCAGAAGCCGCAGGTAGAAACGCTTCAGAAAGGTGACTTCTTTCTGCATACAGGTCATCCACGTACATATGATTGCTTGATTCAGCGTTTTAGTGTATGGAGCGGTTTCTTATCAATGTGGGCAGGAATAGCTACTCCCGAACAGGCTAAGCAGATGGTTGAGAAACAATACCGTGATACAACCTCGTTTAATGCACCTTGCGGAGTAAGAACCTTGTCTCCTTTGGAGAAAATGTATGATCTTAGAGCCAGTGGAAATCCTTCTTCCTGGTTGGGACCTATCTGGATTAATGCAAATTACATGGTTTTCAGAGGGCTTGTTAATTACGGCTTTAAAGATGATGCACGCGAATTGGCTGAGAAAACAATTCTTTTGTTGGGACGCGATTACGAACGTTTCGGGGCTTTGCATGAATACTACTTACCGGAGAATGGTGAACCGGTTCTCAATAAAGGCTTTCAGAACTGGAATCTGCTTGTGTTGAATATGGCAGCCTGGCTAGATGGTAAGGAGATGGTAACTGAATTTTAATTTTTAATAAGATACAATGAATTTTACACATTTAATTAAACGGAACCTTGGCATAGTCTGCCTATGTTCTCTGTCAATAGGTATTTCTGCCCAGGAGGCATATAAAAATCCGAAGTTAACTCCTACGGAAAGGGCTAAAGATTTGCTCAAAAGACTAACATTAGAAGAAAAAGTTGCTCTCATGCAAAACTCCTCGAAGCCTATACCACGATTAGGTATCAAGGCATACGACTGGTGGAGCGAAGCTCTTCATGGTATTGCGCGTGCCGGTAATGCAACTGTTTTTCCGCAAACAATAGGTATGGCTGCTTCTTTTGATGATGCACTTCTTTATAAGGTTTTCGATGCGGTGAGTGATGAGGCTCGGGTAAAATACCGCCAGTTTAGTAGTTCAGGACAGTTTGGACGATATCAGGGACTTACCGTGTGGACTCCCAATATCAATATTTTCCGTGATCCACGTTGGGGAAGGGGACAGGAAACTTATGGTGAAGATCCTTATCTGACTAGTCGCATGGGGCAGGCTGTGGTTCACGGACTTCAGGGAACTCCGAAAGCGGGTTACGATAAACTTCATGCTTGTGCCAAACACTTTGCCGTGCACAGCGGACCGGAGTGGAACAGGCATACCTACAATGCTGAGAATATCTCACCGCGCGATTTATGGGAAACCTATCTGCCTGCTTTCAAAGATCTCGTGCAAAAGGCGGATGTAAAAGAGGTGATGTGTGCTTATAACAGTTTTGAAGGATCACCCTGCTGTGGATCCAACCGTTTGCTTATGCAGATATTACGTGACGAATGGAAATATAAACATTTGGTTGTTAGCGATTGCTGGGCAATAAATGATATCTATATGCCTGTACCAAAAGGACACGGTGCAGAACCCGATCCTGCTCATGCAGCATCAAGAGCTGTAGCAACTGGTACGGATGTGGAATGTGGTTCTGTTTACGGAAACCTTCCAGCTGCCGTGAAACAAGGACTTATCAACGAAGACAAGATTAATCAGTCTGTTGTCCGCTTACTAAAAGCTCGTTTTGAGCTCGGCGAAATGGATGATCCTTCTTTAGTTCCATGGATGCAGTTGAAAGATGAAGTTGTTAATAGTTCGGAGCATCAGCAATTGGCTCTTAAAATGGCTCAGGAAAGTATGACTTTGTTGCAGAACAGAGATAACTTGCTGCCATTAGCTAAGAATCTGAAAGTTGCGGTGATGGGACCTAATGCAACAGACTCTGTTACTATGTGGGCAAATTACAACGGACTTCCATATCACACTACAACGATTATTGAAGGCATAAAAAATAAGATTGGAGCAGATAAGGTTGCTTATGTTCAGGGTTGTGGTTATACTCAGAATGTTGCACTGAACAGCTTTTTCGATCAGTGTGCATTAAACGGTAAACCTGGTTTCGAAGCTATATATTGGAATAATACAGATTTTAGTGGAGATGCTATTGCCAACGACTGGCTTACCACTCCGTTAAACTTTTCCGCTGCCGGTGGAACAGTCTTTTCACGCGGAGTGCCATTGTCAAATTTCTCTGCCCGCTATCATTCAGTCTTTACCCCTAAAGAGTCCGGTGATGTTTCTTTTTATATGAACTTAACCGGATCATATACACTTTATATTGATGGTGTTCAGCAAGGGAAAGGCAAAAGTATTGGTTTACCTACCAACGTTTTTACGTTGAAAGCAGAGGCCGGAAAATCGTATGATATTCGATTGGACTATAGTGTACGCTATGACGGTACTCTTAACTTCGATTTTGGTAAAGAGGTGAATCTCGATTTTACCAAAACAATTGCCAGTGTCAAAGATGCAGATGTGGTTGTTTTTGTAGGAGGTATTTCTCCTAAACTGGAAGGAGAGGAGATGGCTGTTAAAGCTGATGGATTCAAAGGTGGCGACCGTACAAATATTGAGTTGCCTGCTGTTCAGCGTGAATTGCTTCAGCAATTATATAATGCAGGTAAAAAAGTGGTGTTTGTAAACTGCTCGGGTTCTGCTCTGGGCTTGGTGCCTGAGACTAAGAGTTGTGAAGCTATTCTGCAAGCATGGTATCCCGGTCAGGCTGCTGGTACTGCTGTAGCCGATGTGTTGTTTGGCGATTACAATCCTGCCGGACGTTTGCCGGTTACCTTCTATAAAAATGTAGAGCAACTGCCCGACTTTGAAAACTACAATATGAAAGGTCGTACTTATCGTTACTTTAAGGGTGAGGCTCTCTTCCCATTTGGTTATGGGTTAAGTTATACAACTTTTGCTTATGGAAAAGCCAAATTAGCTAAATCCATTGTAAAGGCAGGTGGTTTGGTAGAGCTCACTATTCCTGTTAGCAACACAGGTAAACGAGATGGAGAAGAAGTGATACAAGTATATCTTAGCCGTCCGGCTGATGTAGATGGTCCAACCAAAACACTTCGGGCATTTCGTCGTGTATCTTTAAAAGCCGGCGAAAATAAGCAAGTCACTATCAAACTGACTGCAGATGATTTGCAGTGGTTTGATACAAAATCAAATACCATGAGATGTGTGCCGGGAGAATACAAACTACTCTATGGCGGAAGCTCTGCTGATAAGGATTTGAAAGTATTGCGGTTTAAAATGAATTAGTCTATACATGTAAAATGGAGTTCCTCTTCTTCGAGAAACTCCATTTTACATTATATTGTATAGCTATCTAAATAGTACAAAAATAGACTCCTGATTTTCATCGAAAATCAGGAGTCTTTTTTAAAGGTGGTGCCACCAGGAATCGAACCGGGGACACAAGGATTTTCAGTCCTTTGCTCTACCAACTGAGCTATGGCACCTCTTTGTGATTGCGGTTGCAAAGGTAGCTAAAGTTTTTGAATATGCAAACATTCAAGTATAAAAAATGCCGGTAAATAGTGCTATTCTATTTGCCGGCATTATCTTGTATTCTTTAATGTGCACAGAATGAATTAGTTATTCTTTTCGGATAAAGCATTCCATCCTTGAGCTTTTAATTCAAATTCTTGTCCGTCTCTGGTAATTAATGCACATCCTAAGTCTTGCTTGGTGATGTGACCAATCATTTTTACACCTTCCATCTCTGCAATTTTTTCATGCTCTGAAATTGGTACGGTGAAAAGTAGTTCATAATCTTCTCCACCATTAAGTGCACAAGTTGTAAGATTCATGTTGAACTCTTCTGCCATAACAGCTGTTTGGTAATCAATTGGAATATGTTCCTCGTAAACACGACAACCAACCTTGCTTTGAGTACAAATGTGCATCAGCTCTGAAGAAAGACCATCCGAAATATCCATCATTGAAGTAGGTAGAATATTCATCTGCGCTAATTTTTCAATAATATCTTTTCGTGCTTCAGGTTTCAACTGACGTTCCAACAGGTATTCTTTTCCGGAGAAGTCGGGTTGCACCTCTTTTTCTCCTCTGAGAACAGCTTTTTCTCTTTCTAAAAGCTGAAGTCCCATATAGGCTGCTCCTAAATCTCCACTAACACAAATTAAGTCGGTTTCTTTAGCTCCATTGCGATAAACAACTTTGTCTTTGTCCGCTTCGCCAATGCAGGTAATGCTTATAGCAAGACCGGTCAGAGAAGAAGATGTGTCTCCGCCTACAATATCAACATTGTGCTCTTCGCATGCAATTTGTATTCCGGCATAAAGCTCTTCCATATCTTCTATGCAGAATTTCTTGGAAACAGCAACTGAAATGATCATTTGTTTGGGACTGCCGTTCATTGCGTAAATATCCGAGATATTAACGATGGCAGCTTTATATCCCAAATGTTTCAATGGAACATAAGTCAGATCAAAATGAACACCTTCCATTAATAAATCTGTTGTAACCAGAACTTGTTTGTCCGGATAGGAGAGTACTGCTGCATCATCGCCCACACCATATTTGCTGGATTCGTTTTTTAATTCAATCCCTTCTGTAAGGTGTTTGATGAGGCCAAATTCTCCTAATGTTGCAATCTCTGTTCTTTTTCTTTCTTGCATATCTATTATTTAAAATTATGCGCGATTAATTAATTCACGCATGATAGTTGTCATTTTTGGTTGCGCAGCATCGGCTGCTTTCTGTACTTCTTCGTGAGATACTTCTACGATTTTACCTTCAACACCTAGATCTGTTATAATTGAGATACCAAAGCATTTAATACCGGCATGGTTGGCTACAATAACTTCCGGTACAGTAGACATTCCTACTGCATCTGCTCCCAGAATATGAAACATCTTATATTCTGAAGGAGTTTCGAATGTAGGACCTTGTGTTCCTAAATATACTCCTTGCTGAACTTTGATTCCTTTTTCTTTGGCAATATCTAATGCTTTTTTTATTAAATCTTTAGAGTATGCTTCACTCATATCAGGAAAACGGTCTCCGTATAAATTCTTTCCACGAAGCGGATGTTCCGGGAAGAAATTAATATGATCTTTGATAATCATCAAGTCTCCAATTTCAAAAGCGTCATTCATTCCACCGCTGGCATTAGAAACAAATAATGTTTTGATGCCAAGTTCTTTCATAACCCGTACAGGGAACGTTACTTCTTTCATTGAGTAACCTTCGTAGTAGTGGAAGCGGCCTTGCATAGCCATAATATCTTTATTACCTAATTTCCCGAAAATAAGCTTTCCGCTATGTCCTTCTACTGTGGAAACAGGAAAGTTAGGGATATCCTGATATTTTATCTCGTATTTTTCTGTAATTTCATTAGCCAGATTCCCTAATCCTGTTCCTAAAATGATAGCTGTTTCTGGACTAGTATGCATCCTCTCTTTCAGGAAGGCTGCTGTCTCTTTTATTTTTTCTAACATATTCAATAATGTTTTGGTTAAATGCCTCTTCCTGATTCTGCAGAAATCTTACTTCTATAGGAAGAGTATAGATGTTTTTTTGTATTTTTTTCGTCTAAATTACTAAACTGAGTAAGACGCGCTGCATCTTTTTCTGTTGTTATAATTATTTTCTTTTCTCCGGGTAGATTCTCAAAAGTTTCCTTTAATGTTACCATGTCATTTTCTGTAAAATCATGGTGATCTGCAAACGTTAAGGGAGTAATATTGGATGAATATCTCTCTATATCCTGCAGTAACTGTTGAGGAGATGCAATCCCGGTAAGCAACAGTACTTTTTCATCTTTCTCAATCTGCCCCAATGTTCTTTTTCTATTGTTAACTGCTGGGAAAATTGGTGTTAGGCTGCTGTATCTATACGATGTAAAATAGAGCTGCTGATATGGATATAAATCTAACCGTTTTGTGATAATCCGGAAATCCATTGGTTTCATTACTCTTGGACACTTTGTTACTATAACCATGGTTGCCCGGTTTTTTCCACGTGCTGGTTCTCGCAAACGTCCGGCTGGAAGAAGTGTATCGTCACAGATAAGTCTGTTGAAATCTACCAATAATATATTTATGCCGGGAGTTACGTATCGATGTTGATAAGCATCATCCAAAAGAATAACTTCTAATTCTGAAGCCTTTTCGTGTTGTAATGTCTCTATTCCGTGGCAACGATCTTTATCTACGGATACTATTACTTCCTGAAATTTCTGCTTAATCTGGAAAGGTTCATCTCCAATCTCTTTAGCTGTGCTGCTTTCATTTGCCAAAATAAAGCCTTTTGATTTTCGTTTATATCCCCGGCTTAGAACTGCTACTTTATATTCCTTCTTTAATAGTTTTATTAAATATTCTGTATGTGGAGTTTTTCCTGTACCACCAACAGTAATATTGCCAACACTGATAACCGGAATATTGTAACTCTTAGAGTGTAAAATATTCCAGTCGAACATTTTGTTGCGCAAGCTTACCCCCAATCCATAAAGAAAAGAGAGTGGATAAAGACTCTTGTGTATCTTAATGAAGTTTTCTTCCATTTCATCTTATTTGATATTTATATCAAAAGGTACTCTGGCTTGTACGTAATCTAATTTCTGAACATCCTTAATCATGCTGAATCCTTTGTAGAACTCACCAAAATTTCTTTCTATCAATCTAGATTCTATATAATGAGTTGGTTTTTCTTTGAAAAGAGACTCAAAGAATTCTTCTTTTTCAGGATATGAAAGAACGGTATAGTCCTTTTATTTTTGCTTTCTTAGCTGCCATTTCTATAGCTTTGTCTATACCACCCCAATTCGTCTACCAGCCCTATTTTTTTAGCTTTTTCTCCTGTCCATAATCGTCCTTCTGCAATTTTACCGATAGCTTGCTTGCTCATTTTTCTACCGTCAGAACATCTGGTTAGAAGGTATCGTATCCCTCGTTAATCATCATTTGAATCAATGATTTTTCGTCGCTGTTTAATCCACGGCCAAGTGCGCCCAAGTCAGAGAATTTATTTGTTTTAACTACATCAAATTTAAGTCCAACTTTATCAGTAAGTCCTTTAACATTAGGAATCATTCCAAAGATTCCGATAGAACCAGTGAGTGTTGTTGGTTCGGCAACAATACAATCTGCAGCACAAGAAATGTAGTAACCGCCGGATGCTGCATAGTCTCCCATCGAAACTACTACTGTTTTTTTCTTTCTTTAGCGCTTTTACTTCATTCCATATTTGTTCAGAACCAAAGGCGCTTCCTCCAGGAGAATTTACTCGAAGTACAACTGCTTTTATTTCTTTGTTTTCACGTAGTTCACGCAAATCTTTAATCACTTTCTCAGAAATAATACCTTCATCGGTTGCCCTCATCAATGCCTCCGAATGCGTAATATACTGCAATCGCATTGCCACTCTTATCTTTTGGAACGTTACGTTTAACATTGATCATATCATCCAGACTTAGTACCGAAAGATCTTCATCTTTGTCTATTTTTACCAATGTCTTCAGATAATCTCTAACATCGCTTTTATAGATTAGTTTATCTGCCAGGCCACATTTCACAGATTGCTCAGATGGATAGAACATCAGCATACGATCAGCACAAGCATTAAGAGAATCTTTAGAAATTTTTCGAGATACAGAAACATCATGTTAATACCTGGTTCCAGATAGAACCTATGTACTCTGTAACTTGTTCACGATTGGCCGGACTCATCTCGGTTGCTATAAAAGGTTCTACAGCCGATTTGTATGTACCAACTCTGAATATCTGCATTTCTACTCCTACTTTTTCCAGCAAGTCTTTATAAAACATTGGTTCTGCAGCAATACCTTTCCATTCAATTACTCCTTTAGGATTAAGTAGAACTTTATCTGCTACACTAGAAAGGTAGTATAGTTTCTGAGTATAATTATCACTGTAGGCCAACAATGAATTTTCCACTCTTTTTAAAATCAACCAGTGCATTTCTTATTTCTTGTAAAGAAGCATAAGACGCTCCTAACATTTTTGCTTGTATATAGATTCCCTTAATATCATCGTTTTCCTTTGCCTTTTTTATGGAAGAGAGAATATCATCCAATCCATAAGTAGATAATTCTTCTCCAAAGAATTGTTTTAATGGATTGTCTTTAGTTCGTTCCTCTAATGTTCCATTAAGATCTAGAAACATGATAGAGTTTGGTTTCACTTTCACTTCTGTATCAGCCGAAGCCACAACTCCAAATAAGATTATGGCACCAATAAAAAATATAACAATGCTTGACAGGATGATTCCCACTACGGTTGCAAGCGTAAATTTGAGAAAGTCTTTCATGAGAGTGTATATTTAATTTTTTCTATTATTAAAAGCAATTAGATAGCAAAGATAAATTATAGAATTGACAAGTCCAAAGATTGAGTGAATTTTGTTTACTCTCTTAAAACGGTTGGTTTTATTTGGATAACTTATCATAATAACCCGATTAATTTTAAGTTTCTATGGTTCTTAATATGTCGCTGATTCTTTCTTAACATCACATTTTTACTATTATTTTTTGAAACAGACAATCTAAGTATGATCTATCTTTGTTCACTTTATTTGATTAAATGTTTCATTATAACTTTCCTTCTCACTTCTTTTGTTGAACATATTAAAGTGTATTCTACTAATGCAATCGCGATTACTCTTCGCTTTTTACAAAAAAAAACTTCATCATCATCTGCCACCTGCTACCAAATGGAACTCATGGCGCTGATTCTCAATTGTATATCTTA
>Ga0268356_10358_pt1 | contig 28899 bp, 43 predicted proteins | sample BioMet10_FD_194415 | JGI IMG/M metagenome (GOLD analysis project Ga0268356, IMG submission 194415) | Sewage microbial communities from Oakland, California, United States - Biofuel 10 (PacBio Assembly) | ecosystem: Engineered > Wastewater > Sewage > Unclassified | place: USA: California | collected...
AGATAGCCGACAAAGCGTCCGTGATAGGTCAGTTTATAGAAACGTCTTCTGTACTGTGAAATCTGATTTACGGTAATGCAGTCCATGGGGCTGTTCTGATCACGGAGGTATTCCCAGTTGTTCAGAGCTGTGCCGAATTCCAATGTGATATAGCCTCTCTTTACCGCATTCTGCCAAGGAAAATCAGGAATGATCAGACTGCTCGAATAAGAAATGATGGCCAGGGACTTTGCAATCACAACTAAAGGACAGGAAAGATATTCCGCACAGGCGGAAGTAATAGGGTCTAAATCATCGTTATCCAATACAAAACTGATCAGTTCTTCTTTTTTCATATCTGCCTCTTTGTGCATAATGCATAAAAAACTATGGCTTTATTATACAGCATAACTAGTTCAATAAATCACAAATTATTTTATACTTCAAGTGTAATCATAAACGCCATGAATAAAGGGGATTCGAAGTTCTTTTAGTCATGCACGGTTTAGTGAAGATTAGTGCTTAACGCACAAGGAGGAGAAAGTACTATGCAGGTTTGGGATTTTAAAGGAAAGACAGTTGTCATTACAGGAGCTGCCCAGGGAATTGGCAGAGAAGTAGCTAAGGGAGTCGTCAATGGCGGCGGACACGCAGTCATTTTGGATCTGAATGAAGAAAAGGGAAAGGCTACTGCTGCTGAACTTGGCAACTGCAGCTTCTATAAGATCAATCTTGGCGATCATGAGAGCATCCGTTCAACAATGGCACAGGTCCTGGCAGATTTTGCCAGAGTTGATGTTCTGGTCAATGTTGCCGGTATCATTTCCACAAAGAAGTTTGAAGATATCGACGACGCTGAATGGGAAAAGGTCATCCGCATCAATCTGACCGGCACATATACAATGTGCAATGCGATCTACCCTTACTTCATCAAGATGGGCGGCGGCAGAATTGTCAATGTATCCAGTGTTGCCGGCAAGATCGGCGGCGGACTGCTTGGCACAGCTGCTTATGCATCAAGCAAGGCTGGTGTCAATGGACTGACCAAGGCAATTGCTAAGGAAGGTGGCAAGTATCATATCAACTGCAACGCAGTATGCCCATCCTTCACACATACCCCAATGACAAAGTCATTGGCTGAAGATGCTGAAAAGAATGCCAAGGTCATTGCTATGATCCCACTGGGAAGACCAGCTGAACCATATGAGCCAGCACAGATGATCCTCTTCTTTGCTTCGGAAGCAGCCAGCTTCGTCAACGGCGAGATCGGTGACTGCGACGGCGGCATTGTAATGGATTAAGTATGCAGAAAATCCATTATAAACGATTTCCTGGGGACACAATTGTTGTCCCAATGATCATCGGTGTCCTGCTGAATTCGATCGTACCTTCTTTTCTGCAGATCGGCAGTTTCTGGACATCTGTTGTACATGGCACAGGAGCTCTTGTAGGAATCTTCCTGTTCTTCTTGGGCGCCAGCATGAATATTCATTCGGCTGGTCAGGCCTTCAAGAAGGGCGGTGTCATCATTGTTACGAAGATCGCTCTGTCTATTCTTCTTGGCTTTGCCATTGCTTTCCTCTTCCACGACAGCTTCTTAGGCTTAAGTTCCTTAGCTGTCATCGGCGGCATCTCGGTTGCCAACAATGCACTGTATTCCGGCATCGTTGCAACGATGGGAGATGATTCGGATAAAGGAGCCGTCGGCATTACCTCATTGAGCGTCGGCCCAACGGTGACCATGATCGCCCTGAGCTCGGCTGGCTTGGCCAGTGTTTCTCTCGGTGCTATCATCGGTTCCATTCTGCCTCTGGTCCTCGGCATGGTCATTGGTGCCCTGTCCCCTGCATTGAAGAAGATCTTAAGTGCAGGTGTTACACCATCGATCATTGTTGTCGGCTTTGCCTTAGGCGCAAATATGAGCATTGCACAGCTGTTTGAAGGCGGTGTCTCCGGCATTCTGCTGGGCGTCATTACGACACTTGTCATCGGCTCTGTGACTGTCCTGATGGAAAAACTGCTCTGTCATGATGGCATCGCAGCCGCCGCTATCTCTTCTACCGCTGCATCTGCCGTTGCCAACCCTCAGGCCTTAGCGGATGTTGATCCAAAGTATGCTGCTATCTGTCCGATTGCGACGGCACAGATCGCTGCCAGTGTCATAGTTACTTCTTTCCTGACACCGTGGTTCACTGCGCAGATTGCAAAGATGCAGAAGAAAAAGAATACAGCTTCACCAAAAGCATAACTAGGAACGTCCTCTTCTATAAATATAGAAAGGGGCGTTTTTTGACGCCGTCTTGTGGACTATGGTAGTATCTGAGCAGGAGAGGTACACAAACAATGAAAAAGCTGCTTGCACTGCTATGCACCTGTACACTGCTTGGATGTTCATCGTCCGGCAGTAAGAAAGTCGACCTGAAGAGCGTCAGCACTAGTATTGCTGCGATCCAGGACGCACCGGCAATGATGGAAATGAGCCAGGACAACATCAAGGATTTCTTGAGCATTGATGCTGGGGACTATTCGGACGCGGCCTGCTATATGCCGCTGATGAATGTTACGGCGACCGAAGTCATGCTTTTCCAGTATGAGAATGACAGTCAGAAAGAAAAGATCCAGAAAGGTCTGGATCAGCGTCTGAAAGAATTGGAAAATACATGGAGCTAATATCTGCCGGCACAGTATGAGCTTGTTAAGAATCGCACTTCGATCGATGCTGATCATGTGCTGGGCTACTGTATCGGTGAAGATGACTTTGTCAAAGAAGTAACTTCTTTGATCACTAAAAATACAAAGTAGATCTATTTCTGTTTCAGAATGCTGAGAAGGGCAGAAAGCTTCTCGGCATTTTTTTTTCAGATATGCAATATAGAAGACAATAGAAGCTTCCGGATCAGTGAAAGGAATATTTATCCGCTCTCTGCGGCTTGGAATTTCATGAATGGTAATGCTGCTGGCAAAGGACGGCAGCGGCAAGCTCAGATTTTCCCATCTTCTTTGGAATTTCGATGTAGGCCGTATTGAACTGCCGGTATCCGTTTGGCTTTAAAACACCGAACAGGTCGCGGATGATCTGCTCCTGCCAGTCAATGAGTTCAAAGGGCTTTCCGGCCCACGTGCCTTTGGTATGAGTCAGGCTTTCAATGAACATGACGGCATAGTCGGCCATCTCTTTGCTGTAGGCGGAGGTCTTTGCCATGAAGCGGGTCGGCTTGTATTTTTTCAGTTTTCGCATTGCCATGCAGACCGCCTCCTTCAGGGCAAAAGAAAAGACCGCCGAAGCGATCTTCAAATTTTATCAGTACGAGAGAAAGAGCCGCGTGGCTCCTGTCTCCCGGAATTTTCATTCTCAGGTTTTGCTTAGTTGTAGTTGTTCAGAAGGATGCAAAGCGCCAGCTCTGCTTCCTTACAGGTGGGCTCGATGTCCCAGCCTCTGTCGTAGTTTGCCGCGACCGTTCCGTTGATCTTGATCATGAGTTTGGAAATCCTACCTTTATTGAGGCCGTAAATCTCGCTGGGCTCGTCATAGTGCTTTACCCAATAGTGGCAGGCTGTGTATTTGCTCTTGTCAGCCGCATCAGGAATTCCGATGGTTCCTTCGCTCCACATGGGTTAGGCCTCCTTCACCGTCATCTTGAATGCAGGGATCAGAGCATGCTCGTTGCTTCCGAAGTGGGTGCAGCGTTCCTTCACTCTTACGATTCCGTCCAGCGTGCAGCCGAGGTATTCAAACTTTGCGATGGTTTCGATGAGGCTTGAAAAGGTGGAGCTGATGGTGAATTCCTTCACGCCAAGTCGTCTGCAGTCTGCAAGTATGGTTTCAATATCCTCGTCCCAGATGACCCTCAGCGAAGTTCGGCAGCTCGTTCCCGGCATCCTTGCTGTAAAGATAAGCCTGCGCAAGTGTCCACTGCACTCCGATGTCGCTCCATTTCATTCCGGCCTTTGCATTCTCAATTGCTTCAATTGTGTACTTCATGGTGGTTCCTCCGTTTTCTTTTTGTTTCCCTTTCGGCATGTACATATATCACTCTGAAGCCCTTTATTAGCAAGCGATTCAGGCAAAATATATGTGACAATCCTGCGGATAAATCACAGGGCCAAACTATGTATTTTAGCCTTCGCCGGTCAGGATGAAGTGTGCATATTCCGACCGGTGATCTTCGAGGTAGAGAACCAGTTCATAGAAGTCACGCTCATAGGCAAGGCGTTGAACCATGCCAATATCGAACATGTTAGTAAGGCCGGTATCGCGGATGGCAAGAATCTGTTCTTTGATTTTCTGTTCCATGTCAATCCACCACCTTCCGGACAAGGTCAACTCCGTAGATTACATTGAGGCCGGAGCCGTTGTCCCAGTTTACGAGGAGGGAGCCGGTATCATCAATCCCGGCCACCGTTCCCTTGGTACCGATGGGCGGTGCCTGCATATCGTCCATCTGAAGAAGCTCCACACGAGTGCCAGCAGGATATTGGGAGCGGAGAGCGTCAAGCTCGTTTTGTCTGATCATTCGCATGTTGCTGCCTCCTTCTCTGGAGCGCCGTTCTTCCAACTGGAGTTGCCGGAGAGGTTCTTTAAAAGAATCTTGCGCTCTGCCTTGTACTCATTTCCGATGAAACCCAGCCGCAGAAGAAAGCAGCGGAAGGCGTATTTCTCGTTGTCGACCGGTTTCTCTGTGGCATTGATCCGTTTCTGATCTTTGCTGAGTTTGCAGAGGGCGGCAACGAAGTGAAGGTAGGTCTTGATTTCATCTGGAGGGAGCATGGCCTCAAACCAAGGGAAGCTGATTTTGTCATCCTCGATGGAGAAGCCGAGGTCACCGATGTCGAGTGCCCTTTTGATGAGGCTTCCTTTGGATTCGAGAAGGTTTGTCAGGTTTCCGACGTCTGCGCAGTCGAGCGGAAGGGCAACTGTAAGGCCCGCGCCTTTGTCGGCTTCTTCCTGCGAAGCATCGTCTTCACTGGCGGTTTCAGCAGGGGTTTCGGTAGCCTCCGGTGTGAATCCGTCTGCGATCAGGTTGTGCATCAGGCGGTTTAGCTTGTCGGCATCCTCGCAGATAACGCATCCTTCTTTGCTGACGGTGATGTCACCGATTTCATAGGCGCAGGTCGGCATGAGCTTGTATATGGCCTTGTCGCCTGTGATGTTGGAGATGGCACTCACCAGTGCCTTTCTTGCTGCTCCGGTTACGTTGTAGTTTGCTTTCATGGTATGTACCTCCGTTTATTTTGTTTTCCGAAGGCTTCCTGTTTGCCTTTCGGTACGTACATATATCACTCTGAAAGCCTTTATTAGCAAGCGATACCGGGCATATTCTGTAGTAAAACATCGACGAATATCAGACGCGGAATTTGTGTATTATACAGTCTCAAAATCCACCTGCTTGGCAAGCTCGGAGTAGCTGATCCGTTCGCCGTTTCTTACGACATACACATTTTCCGCGTCATTCGTGTCCTCTACATAGCGGCGCAGAATAACAGAAGCGTACTTTGGATCAAGCTCCATCATGTAACAGATGCGGTTCAGCTGCTCGCAGGCCATGAGTGTGCTGCCAGAGCCGCCGAAGGTATCAATCACTACAGAGTTTTCCTGCGAAGAGTTCTGGATGGGATAGCCCAGAAGATCCAGCGGCTTTGAAGTCGGATGATCCTTATTGCGCTTCGGTTTGTCGTAGTTCCAGATGGTTGTTTGCTTGCGGTCGGAGTACCACGGATGTTTACCATTTTGTAAAAATCCATAGAGGATTGGCTCATGCTGCCATTGGTAATCGGAACGACCGAGCACAAGGGAATTCTTTACCCAGATGCAAACACCGGCGAGGTGGAAGCCTGCGTCAATGAAGGCTTTCCTGAAGGTGAGCCCTTCGGTATCCGCGTGGAAGCAGTAGGCGGCACCGCCTTTTTCGAGGTGGTCGGTCATGTTCTTGAATGCGGCAAGCAGGAAGTTGTAAAACTCCTCGCCCTTTAAGCTGTCGTTTTCAATGGTCAGACCGTCTGAGGCTTTGAAGGAAACGCCGTAGGGCGGATCAGTCAGAATCAGGTTGGCACTCTTTCCATCCATGAGCAGGTTCACATCGTCGGCAGAAGTGGCATCGCCGCACATGAGACGATGCTTTCCAACAGTCCAGATGTCGCCGCGTTCCACAAAGGAGGCTTTCTCCAGAGCGGCGGTCAGATCAAAGTCGTCATCCTTGACATCCTTATCCGCACCGCCATCGAGGAGTTTCTCCAGTTCATCGGCACCAAAGCCGAGAAGTGAGAGATCAAAAGCGGAATCCTGCAGATCGGATAATTCCACGGACAGCATTTCTTCATCCCAGCCTGCGTTCAGGGCCAGCTGATTGTCCGCAAGAATATAGGCGCGTTTCTGTGCCTCTGTCAGGTTTTCGGCAAAGACGCAAGGCACGTTTTCATAGCCTTCCGCGCGGGCGGCTTCGATTCTGCCGTGTCCGACGAGGATGTTGTAGTCAGCGTCAATAACGGCGGGGCTTACAAATCCAAATTCCCGGAGGGATGCACGAAGCTGTGCAATCTGTTCTTTACTATGCGTCCGGGCATTCCGGGCGTAAGGCAACAATTTATCAATGGGTACCTGTTCCAATTTCTGTGTGTTCATTTACATTCCCTTTCTGGCCTGCAGGAGTCGTTCCATCACGTCGTCCTGTGGATTGAGCCCGCTGTATTCGGCAGAGCAGTTTTCCTTGACGATCTGAAAGATTTCATTCCACAGGCGGCTTGCCTGATTCATGTAGTTGATGCCAATGTTGATGAAGGGTGAAGGGATCGGCTTCCCAGTCGTCGGGTGCTTGGAAAGGTATCCGAGCCGAGTGGTCATCTCTTCGCACTGAATCCAGCGGGCGGAGCACATCGCGTAACGCTCTAAGAGCTGTGGAGACACCGCTTTTGCTACGCCGAGCTTATCCAGCCATTCCCATGTTTCCCGATAGATATCACCAGCTTCCAGGGTGGAGCCGTCATGCTGTTTGGCAGATAGAAAGTCATGCGGGGTTGGCATGTCCTCGCCTTCGACATCAGGTATGTCCAGCACAGTGAGATCTCTGCCGCCTGGATTTCCGTTTTCGTATTTTTTCTTTGACGGCGGTCTTTTTCCGGCCCGCACCGGGACGTCTGCCGCCGCGACCACCTGTGTTATTTGATTTTGTCGGCATGATTTTAACCGCCTCCTTTATTACCCGTTTGAAATCGCCTTTTTTGCACGCAAGAGGGGGCGCCGTTTTCCGCAGCTTTTTCCACAGAGATTTGACCCGCCCCTCCCTCGTCCTCGCAAGCTTCGTATCGTTCGCTTCCGTACAAGTACGAAATGCTCATTCACTCCGCTGCTCGTCCTCTTCCCAGAAAGTCATTCGACTTTCCGGGAGCCCTGACTGTCTTTCACAAAAGAAAAGACCACGAAGATCATCAGCGGTCTCCTCGGTCTTTATGGATCTTCTCATGACAAGAACGGCAAAGGCTCATGAGGTTGCTCTCATCATTTGTCCCTCCCTCGGAGAGAGGAATGATGTGGTGGACTTCCTCGACTGGTTTGTAGCGACCTTGCTTTAAACACATCTCGCAGAGAGGATGCTTGTGAACGTAGCGGTCACGGATTCGTTTCCATGCTCTGCCGTACCTCTTGCCGGAGGAGTAACCGCGCGTGAACTTCTCATAGTGCTGCTGCATAACCTTGGCATGCTCTTCACAGTACAGACCATCGGTCAGCTTCGGGCAGCCGGGGTAGCGGCACGGCCTCTTTGGTTTCATAGGCATGGCTGCCTCCTTTCCGGACAAAGAAAAGCCCTGCAGTGTTTCCTGCAAGGCTTAGGGCTGCGCGTGCAGCCGTTCTTTATTCTGTTTCGCTGATTATATACTATCATAATGGCGGGGTGGACATCTTTGGACAAAGCAGGACATTTCGGGCGCATTTCATATGATGATGGGATGCTCCGGCAGAGAGGCATGCTGCAGAGCCTTGCCATGCCAGCGACGGATCGTGCGGGCGTCGGCACAAAGCTCGATGCCGATCTGCTCCCAGGTAAGTCCATGAATGTAACGATACTTTAAAACCATGCGTTCATCTGTATCCGGCACAGCCTCGATGACCTCACGGATCTGTTTCTTTAGGTCGGAGAGAGTTTCAAGCTCTGCCGCGATCTTGTTTTCCAGATCCCACATCTTTTCCAGCGTCCGGATAAAGGGTGCGTCCGTAGATCGAGAGGTCTGTACACGATCCTTGACATATTGGATTGCCGACACGCTGCCAGCCATCACCCGGAGGTTCTGTACTTCCATCGTGTCGGACTTGATCTTCTGGTCAAGGCGATAAGCCTGATGAAGATATTCTTTTACGGTCATTTTGACTTCGCCTCCTCTCGCAGCTTTTGTATCAGGTAGTCGCCATCTACACTGGTGATGGTCTGATACCAGGCAGAATGGAAAAATCGTTCTATTTCCATCGCAGTGGACATGGCGTCTGTATTCTGTGGTTTTTTCTTCAGGCGCTTTAAGGCATCCCGATAATCCTTCACTGCCTGCAGAATGATGGCATTGATAAGATTTTCATACGGTCTTGTCATCGTGGCACCTCCAGATCCACCTTGACGGCATCAATCAAAGCGGACTGGGTCAGCTCCTTTTTGGAGAGTGCCTTCAGGATGCGTTCATCAATGGTGCCCTTGGTAATGATGTGCTGGATGACTACGGTATGAGACTGCTGGCCTTGCCGCCAGAGCCTTGCATTTGTCTGCTGGTATAATTCCAACGACCATGTGAGCCCGAACCAGACGAGAGTGGAACCGCCTGCCTGCAGGTTTAGGCCGTGTCCGGCTGAGGCAGGATGGATGACTGCTACAGGAATCTTTCCCGCATTCCAGTCAGCAATGTCGCGGCTTGTCTTGATCTCCCGGACATTGAAGCGATTCTTGATCCGGGCCAGATCGTGTCTGAACCAGTAGGCCACCAGAAGCGGTTTTTCATTTGCGGCCTCGATAATATCCTCCAAAGCGTCCAGCTTCCGGTCATGGAACTCCATGATCTCGCCGGTATCGGAATAAATGGCACCGTTCGCAAGTTGGGAGAGCTTCCCTGTCAGCGCGGCAGCATTGGCGGCGGTTATTTCGCCATCCGGCAGCTGCAGGATTAACTCCTGCTTTAAATTCTCATATCGGTCACGCTCGGCATCCGAAAGTGCTACTTCATATTGCGTAGAAATGAGCTCCGGCATTTTCAGGTGGTCGGTGGACTTCATGGAAATCGTGATATCTGAAATCCTCCGGTAAATGGCATCTTCTGCATAGGGTAGCGGCTTATAGGAATATATGATTTCGCCATTTCGCTTGTCCGGAATGAAATAATTTATGCGGTACTGTGTGATAAAGCGACCGAGGCGCTGCCCCTTATCCAGCAGCTTGAATTCTGCCCAAAGATCCATCAGTCCGTTGGAAGAAGGCGTGCCGGTAAGACCGATGATCCTGTGGATATAGGGCCGAACCTTCATCAGGGACTTGAAGCGTTTTGCCTTGTGGTTTTTGAAGGATGAGAGCTCATCTATGATCACCATGTCAAAATCAAATGGGAATCCGGAATCGTCAATCAGCCACTGCAGGTTTTCGCGGTTGATGATTGTAATGTCGGAACTTTGCAGCATGGCCGCTTTCCGTTCCTTGACAGTCCCGACTGCAACCGCATAGGTCAGACCTGAAAGGTGAGACCATTTTTCTATTTCGGAAGGCCAGGTATCACGGGCAACGCGGAGAGGCGCTACCACAAGGACTCGATGAATTTCAAAGCTGTCAAAAAGAAGGTCAAAGATCGCCGTTAGGGAGATGATTGTTTTTCCAAGACCCATATCTAACAGGACAGCCGCGATGGGGTGGGTCTCAATATATTGGATGGCATAAGCCTGATAATCATGTGGTTCGAATTTCATTCAGCATTCCTCCAATCTGCTCCGGGTCGTCAATGACATAGACCTTAAAGCCAAGCCGCTGAAGCAGCCGGTGCCTTGAGAGCTGGAGCGGGCGCGGCAGTTTTCCCGAAGCCTTAAGCTCTGCAAAAGCGATATGGCCGTCAGGGAGTAAGATCAGACGGTCGGGCATTCCTGCAAATCCCGGAGACACGAACTTCGGTGCAATCCCACCGGCCTTTTTTACTGCCGCTGTTAATTTGTTCTCTACCTGTTTCTCGTTCATTGATAACCTCCGTCAGGTGCTTAATTACTGGGATGTGCAAGGTGTATCAATGGTATTTACTGAACTTTTCCTTATAGCTTTTTTTATTGCCCTAAGAGAGTTTTTATATAAGACCTTGATACACCTTGTCATCCATGGCTATTACTGCAGAAAATCCTCCTCTGCACCGGTGTCCTCACGAATGCGCAGCCCTTTAAAAAAGCGCTTCCGATTGAGCGTCAGCCGTTCAAATCCGGCCTTCTCCAGCGCAAAATAGAAGTCCGCCGTAGCTGCGCACATATTCGTTGCAGTCCAGCGAGTAGTTGCGGTATGCCTGATACAGCGACGAGGAGCTCTCCTTAAAGGAGTCATCTACCTCGCACTTCTCATCCAGAAAATGTCCGAACCAGTCGTTCTGGCTGCGGTATTCCTCAATAGCCTTCGTCACACAGTCCGGGATCGGAATCTGGTAGCCCAGCGCAATTACCTTCTTGGCTCCTTCGATGACCCAGGCCAGAATGCTTTCTCCGGCATTTTCATACAGGTACTCGCCGTAATTCTTGATGTCGGTTTTGCCCTCGATCTTGGCACCGAAGGGAATCACGATGAGCCTGCGCCAGATGCCGTCATCAGACGCGGAAACACGCGGCAGATGGTTGGTGTATAAAACCAGCGTGTGGCAGGGTTTGAAGGAGAACGGGTCTTTGTATTTCTTTTCCGCAAACACTTCATCGGTGGAGCAGAGCTGCTTGACAGTAGAATCATTGAGCCTTGCGCCCTCCTGCATTTCGGCAGCAATCAGAAGGCGCTTGCCTTTGACCTCTGCCATTTCCGGTTTGATGTTTCTGCGGCAGCCGACAGTCAGGGTATCTGCAGAGATGTTGCCGCTGTAAAGGCCCAGCACGCGGGAGATGGCATTCCAGAAGGTTGACTTGCCGTTTCGCCCGTCGCCGTAGGCAATGATGAGAGCTTCCACATAAACCTTGCCAATGGCGGCAAGACCGCAGATCATCTGAACATAGTCAATTAGCTGCTGGTCTTTCTGAAAGATGAGGCTTAAGTTATCAAGCCAGAGCTGCTGGCCCTTGATGCCGGGTGAAACCGAGGTGATCTTTGTAATAAAGTCATTCGCGGAATGCTCCCGCGCACCGGCCATTCCTTTTCTGAGGTCATAGGTTGCCTCCGGAGTACAGAGCAAAAAGCAGTCGGCATCCAGATCACGTGGCGAGATCTCCAGCATTGGATGGGATTCTTTCAGTGTGGATGTGATGTTCTTGGAGTCACGGCGATGGACAGCAAAGCTCTGATATGCCTTGGCGGAGAGAAATTCCTGATAGGCTTCCATCTGGTCTTTGTTCATGAGCTGTTCAGCCTTGGCCTTGGATGTATTGTCCAGAATGTCCTGCGCTCCGCAGTTCTTTAGCTTCTGGGCTGCATCAATCATTGCTTTTGCTGATTCGTTCATCTGCCTGCGGGTCAGCTCATGGGCGACAGCCTGTGCGCCGGGCTCTGTTTCCTGCCAATAGTGATCGCTGTAACGGATAAGTGCGTGGCCGGAGAGTAGCGGAGTTCGCCGGAGAAGTATTTTGCCAGAACTTCGGCCTGACCGACATCGGAGAAATCCTCCGGCTTGTAGCTGTTTTCGTCGTTGTAGGCTTCGGGCGGGACATATCCGTCCTCCTTGCTGATTTTTAAGTAAAAGCGCTGGGCACTGTGCCAGATGGTAGAAAGTTCATTGTTATCCAGCGGCGGGACGCAGGTCGCGGCTTTTTCCAGAAAACTCTGATAGGCTTTTTCAGAATCACCGTATTTCTTGATGACAATACCGGCAAAGCGGGACATAACAGCATTTCGACTGCCTTCCGGGATAACTGCGTCTTTTTTATGCCCACCGGGAAGACCTGCATCGAACTCGTCGTTATTTAGGAATTCCGTGAGATTCATGCGGCCAGGATAGAGCTCTACATTTGGCTCCTGTGTACCGAAAAAGAACCGAGCAGCATCCAGAGCCTTCGTATCAAAATACGGGAAGATGGAATTGACCAGCTTTTTCATGTCGCTGTAAAGGGTGGCGTCTGTCATCCGGTCGATGGGAAAGAGCACATGGAACTTCGGCCTTGCGGGCTTTCCGTTTTTCTCACGGTTATTGAAGCGGCTGTAGTGGATGGCAATACTCACGCCGGGAAATGCCTCCAGCACATCGGCAGGCGTGACCCAATCCTTCGGATCTTCCGAGTGATCGTTATCACAGTCAACGGGCAGGCAGTCGGCGGAGATGAAGTTGTCACCGTTGCGGTAGTGGTTCTTGTATTCGGCGCAAACATAGTCATGGCAGACAGCCTCTCTCAGGTTGTCCGTATTCATGACGACGGTCTTGTGCGGGTAGGAGCAGTTGCCGGGATTTCCGGTAAAATCAGCACTATAAAGTGTGAACATCAGTCATACACCTCCCCGGATTCGTCTTCGAGCACCTTGGTGATGAACTTCAGTGCGCGGATCATAGTTTCAAGTTCGCAGTCGCCGCCGAGGGTGACTTCAAAACCATTACAGCCGTATTTGTCCATGAAAGGCGTGACATGAATATCTGTGCAGGCCTCATCGGAGATGCGGAAATAGGTGCGGCTGCCATGACCGGTATCGCCGCCCTGATAGCCGTTTGTCCCAGCTTCAACTTCGAGAATATTGGCGCTTACAACGTCACGGGTATAGGTCGTAATTTCTGTGCCGTCCTGCAGCTTTCTGCGATTTTCTTTAACTTCATACATAGCGTTAAACCTCCTGACATTCTTCTGTGAAATAGCGCAGGCAGTGGTTCTTCCACTTGGCGCGTTTGATTTCTGATTCCATTCCGGACGAGATGCGACTTCCGAATACCCAGACCTCCGAGCATTTGCTCATGAGGGCATTCCCAAAAAACAGTCCCAGTTCCCGTTCGTCCGAGCGGTTGTCATCCAGAAATTGCGGAAACAACAGATGTGGGGCGATGGGGATATATCCTTGCTCCACGGCAAAGCGGCAATAGCGTCTTGCGGCGGCTACATTTCCTTCCACATCACCGGAATAGGGTGAGCAGATGTAGACGATAGGCCGGAATGCACGCAGGGACTGCTTCTCATTTGCTGTTATTCTTGAGAGCGCCTCACCGGCAGTCGGGTCAGGAATAGCCTTCGCTGTTGCGATAATTGTTACTCAAACGAGAATTCTCCTTTCCGGGCAGACTTAAGGCGTCCACCTCTAATTTCCACTGGAGATGAACGCCTGATTTGAGCGGATGATTTTTAATTTCCTTGTTCGATGAGTGGAAGATTCCCGTCAGCTTTCATAAGGTCGTAAATAAAGAGACGCCCTGACTGGGTCCAATAAGTATGAACGGCAGTATGCACTTCTCCATCCGAACCGGAATAGGTAGTGGTTTTGGTAGACGTGTATCCTCTGTCGGCATATTTCTGATAAAGGAGCCAGATTCCACTTGGCTGTTTGAATTGAATTTTCTTGTCGTGCAGCCACTTGTTCATATGCTTGGCGCTCCAACCATAGTCTTTGGCGAATAATCGAAACGGCCACGAGATCCTTGCAATTCAAAACGACATCGTAATAGCTGACTTTTGGTTTCATTTCGGCAATCTTGCTGTGTCTGTACGGCAACCGTGTTTTCAAGAAACTTACGTTTTTCACGTTCAGCTTTGAGTTCCTGCAGCGCAGCAATGGCAAGATCAGGATCAGCCAGAATGTCATCAATCGCATAGAGACCATGTTTGCGGATTGAAGGCAATACTTCAGATGTTACCCACTTTTTGAAGTGCTTTGCTACGGGAAGTTTGCTGCCGAGGATAAGCGAATACAGACCGGACTCGTTGATGACCGTCATGTCCTGCACTCCGCCAAGGGTGTCACATTTCGTTACTCCCTTGTCCTCGTCATCCACATGGTCAATCAGTGCTTTACGAGTATTGCTGTAGCCGAGAATATCGGCAGCATCCTTCCCAACAAACCATGGTTCGTTGGCAATCGTGATTGTCCGGATAGATCCGAACTCCGCGTTTGTAAATGTTGTTATTTCGTTTGACATAAAATTTTCATCCCTTCTGCGGGTGTACTTAAGGCGTCCACCTCTAATTACCACTGGAGATGAGCGCCTGATTTGAGCGGATGATTTTTAATCTTTTTTATAAAAGTTGACAGATATAGCCATCTGCGCGGAGCTTGAGATCGGGAGTCCACGGCGGTGTTCTGCCCATTTGTTCAGCACAGGACGTCAAGCGACATATGCGGGTCAGGCTTCGATGACCAGCTCAGTCATGGATGTGCATGACAATGGAGCAGCAGCGCAGCGTCTTCATGGCGTAACAGAGGATGTCGCGGGAGGTTGCCTGCACGATGTTTTCCACAAATTTCGGGCCGTAGGAATCGAGTCGTTCCCATTTCTTTGTGGAGCCAATGCCTTCATAGGTGATGCATTCGCCGCCGAACTTGTTCGTCCCGACCTTCGGCTTCACATAGGCAAGGTTCCTGCCAGAAGGAAGCGTGATAAAGAGCATCCCGGAGCGGCAGGAGAAGGTAAGTACCGTAGGCATGCTGGTCGTATGTTGTGCTTCACAGCTTCCATGACTGCCCGGTCGACAGTCCCACCAGAACTTGACGATATTCGGGATTTGTCTGCCTCCAAGCGATCTACCAGAGGAGGAAGCTCGTCCTCTGAAAGCCCCATCTCGATGGCACCCATTGCTTTGAGTGCGCCGACCGAGCCGCCATAGCCGAGCGCCAATTCTGCAATTTTGCCTTTTTGACGAAGGTGGCCGTTGATGCCGTGCTTCACGACAGGAACACGGAACATCTGACTGGCACTGGCGCAGTAAATGTCGCCGCCATCTTCAAAGACCTTCTGCCGCCAGGTCTCACCCGCATACCAGGCGATGACTCTTGCCTCGATGGCACTGAAGTCGGAAACATAAAACTGACAGCCATCCTTCGGAATAAAAGCAGTGCGGATCAGTTGCGAGAGCGTATCCGGCACATCCTCATAGAGCATTTTCACAGCATCAAAGTCACCGGATTTAACAAGTGCGCGGGCATCTGCGAGATCCTCCAGATGATTCTGCGGTAGGTTTTGTAATTGAATCAGTCTGCCTGCCCAGCGGCCTGTGCGGTTGGCTCCGTAAAAAGCAAAGCAGCCGTGCGCTCTGCCGTCATCGCATGCGGCGCGTTCCATCGTCTGGTATTTCCGAACAGAGGATTTGGCAAGCTGCTGGCGAAGTGTGAGAACGGTCTGCAGCTCTGGCGAGGCAGTTTTTAAGAGCTCTGCCACGGCCTTTTTGCCAAGTGTGTCGGTTTCGAGCCCGTTTTCGGAGAGCCATTGCTTCATCTGCTGGACGCTGTTGGGATTATCAAGGGCAGTGAGCTTTTTCATTGCTGCGGTTAGCTCCGTCCGGGAGCGGGTATCCATTTCGATGGCCTTCTGCACCAGATCCATGTCGAGGCGTACACCGCGATCATTGATTTCTTGGTCGATATGATATTCATCCCAGACCGAGTCTGGCACAGGGAATTTTGCAAGCCTATTCTTGATACCCATTTCGACTTCTACGTCTCTTTTGTTATATGTTTTAAACACTGACCATTTATCAAGAGCATCTTCAGGAAGATTTCTGCTGCGACCACCGTTTATTTGGTAGGGGCACATGGTACAGAAAAATATTTGATGAGAGCTTTACCTTCATCCATCTTCTGATCTTCAAGCTTCAGTACAGCGCCGACACCTTTTAAGGAAAGCGGCAAGTCCCATTGTGGCTGCCCAGACCATAGAACATTTCCAACCTTTCAGGATTCAGAAACCTGGCACATCCTGTGCTAAGCGGATGATTATCATGGAAGGGATTAAGACTTATACCTAAATCACGTAGGTACCTCGATAGACATACACGTTCAAAATTTCGCATTGAATGCCCATTTGATGACTTCGTCACTGACAAGCGCGTCGATGATCTCCTGTGGAATTTTTTCTCCTTGAGCTAGATCGATTGTCCTGACCTCGCCGTTGTCAACGGAATATCCGAATAACAGAATTTCGAAGTCTGGAGATTCTGCGTATTTGTATACACCGCACTTGGACAGATCCACGCTGGAAAATGTCTCCAGATCCAATGACAAACTGTTCACTTTAGCCATGCAAAATTCCTCCCCGTTTTTATTGCACTGATGATTGTTGGCGTTACGTCATACATTGCTGCAAGCTCAACTCCTTTAATTCCGCAGCAGAATCCGAATCGAATTGCTTGAACGTCATCGACCGACAGTTTTTTCCATTTGCCTCCTTGCCGGTACACATCAAGAATGTTTTCCAAACGGGTTCCGTAGTGTAAATTTTCAAGCCTGTTATCTGTTGGATCCCCGTTTCTATGCAGCACTTCCATGCCTTCTTCCGGAGGCCCGACAAATGAAAGCATGACAAGCTGATGAACAGGTCTTCCCGCAGTCCCATGACCGAGAACAACGGATAGATGTCCTGCCTTGCAGTACCTACCCGGGCTGAGAATTTTTCCTTTCACAGTTCGGTAGAATAATTTGCCTGCGTAATGACATTTGCAGGGAACTCGTCTGTCGAGACTGCGGATTCTGCCTTCTGTACTGACCTGATATCGACCTTCATATCCAGGTATGTCTTTCCATATTTCTATTTTCAAATACTCGCCTCCAATCAAACAGGCGACAGAGATCGTTCCCTGCCGCCTGCCGTAAATTATTTATCTAAGGATTTCATGCGTTTTTCGTGATATTCGAGATCACGAGCTGCCTGATCCTTTTCGCGCTGTTCATGTTCCATACGGCGCTTTTCCTCTTTGCGGTCATTGAAAATTGTCTCTACGGCTACAGCTATCCATGTGAGGACAAGCACGCAGAAGCAACCGACGAGAATGTTACAGAGAATTGTAGAGATCATTACTTCGTTCATTATTTCACCTCCCTTAATTCAGAAAGTCTTCATCGTCATCAGTGACGAAGTCAGACTCAGCACTTGCCTTGCCGCCAAGAGGCTCGCCGTCACGGATCTTCTGCAGGTTATTGAGGCCGCAGGCGATTCCCTTGTTGCCGGAAGAGTTGAAAGCATAAAATGTGATGCTGGCTCTGCCATAGACGCCGGAGTACACTTCGGAACGGGTCAGGATGGGATTCAGGTCCGCATCCACAATACCGGGAGCAGAGGTGGCATTGGCGTTTACAAAGTAGGCATTCTTGTAGGCTTCATCATCCGGACGTTCAACATCGCCATCACGAAGCGGAGTCTTTAATACAGAGAGAGCAGGGACAGACTTGCCGCTGCCCTTAAGCTTTGCTTCGCCTTCCTTGTAGGCGGCTTCAATTGCAGCATGAATCTTGGCTACCGTTTTGGTATCTGACTTCGGGATAATGAGGCTCACGCTGTACTTCGGTGTGCCGCCGTTGATGGACTTCGGTTCCCAGACGTTTGAGTAGCTCCAACGGGTGTCGGTACCTGTGATAACCTTCATGGGATTGCTGATTTTCATATTCTTACTCATAATGTTTTTCCTCCATAAAATCATTTTTTGCTGTGTTCATGGCCGGGCGTTTATCGCTTTCCGGCGCAAGAGTGGGTTTTCCCTGCGGCTTTTCGATGTAAGCCGTCAGGAGTTCATCGAAGCGGGACTTTCCGAGGAGCTTCTGCATGGCAGTGACGCCGAGCAGCTTCTTTTCATACGGATCAAATCCTGCTTCCTCGACCGTCTGGATAACAGCGGCCTCGTTACTGTATTTACGGTTGGAGCGGCCTTCGACCAGCTTCCAGCCGTTCCATTCCTTCCCGGAGAGCGCCTGCTGCAGGGCATATTCCTTGATGTCAGATGCCCAGCTGATCAGCTCGTCCACCTTGTAAAGAATGACTTCGATTTCGGTGTCCGTCAGGAGCGGCGGGAGTTTGAAATCGTACTGTGCCAGCTGCAGATTGGCTTCGGCTCTGGCGCGGCACTCGTTTCTTGCCTTACAAAAGCCGCACCATTCTCCGCAGAGAAAGTTACCGTCCCCGGCAAATGCAAGCTCTGCTGTGGGTTTCAGGACTTCGTCTGCCCAGCGGTATAAATCGCCCTTACTGATATCGAAGGTGCTGACATTCTGACGTCTTGGCTGGTAGATGGTCATGCTGACCTGATCGATGTCGTAGATGTCATCAAAGAGTTCCAAAGCACCGAGGGCGTAACACTGCATCTGCGGGTTCTCTTCAGCGGAAACAAGAACGCCGAGGCCGTATTTGAAATCAATGACCCGGAGCGTGCCGTCCGCGATGATGACGCAGTCGGCGGTACCAAAGCCCTGTTCTACCCAGCGTGAGAAATCTACTCGCTGCTCAATCAGGACAACCGGATCAGCGCACGTCTTCTTTGCGGCTTCGACCTGCTCCAGCACGAATTCGGCATAGCCGTTGGTGCAGTCGTCCATCTCTTCGGAATGCCAGGAAAGTCCATCTGTCGGATCGTCTGCCGGGAGCCCCAGTACTTTCTTAAGCTTGAACTCCGCGAGCGCATGAGCATCAGTGCCTTCCGCTGCGTAGTCGCTTCCTTTATCTTCGTAGGTCTCGCAGAGCCGTGCCGATGGCGGACAGTGAATCCACCTGTCTGCGCCGGATGCGGAGAGGATCGCGTGCTGCTTACTTGCCATCTCCGATTGCCTCCGCGTCCTTCATCAGGGCTTCATAGTTTGCCGGGTCGATGGCGGAGAGTTTGGTTGCTCCGTATTTCTGGAGCAGGTCACGCACCTCAGCGGTGTGTCCGGCACGGGATTTCCCGGCGAGAACGGATCTCACGTCCTCCAGTTTCAACTCAGGCTTTGGAGCTTCTTTATAAGCAGCAGTTTTAGGAATTTGCTGCTTATCAGAATCGTCTGAACCGGAGAACTGCTGGTAAAGCCAGTCGGCTGCTTCGTTAATAGCGGCAGCAGCACTGCGGAGCTCTTCGATTGTCTGTTTCATGTCTGCCATTTTGCTCATGGATTCTTTCTCCTTTCTCAGATTGTCTTTGTGTGGCAAGAACTGAAAGATTTCTTGCCAGTCGGGCGGATACGCGGCTGATGGAGTTCAGAAGCTGAATCTCCTCGCGGACGTTCCCACCGGTGTCTGTGTAACTTGGCTGCATCGTGTTCACCTCGCTTTCTGAAGGCCTTTTCGCTGTCCTTCAAGTTCCACTGGAGATGAGCAGGCAATTTGAGCGGAGAAAAAATAAAAAATTCCGACCACCATCCTGATGAGGGACACTGGCCGGAATTGCTGCGGTTAGGGATTACTTTCCATCTCTGATTCTTCTTAAATCAGTACGGTACTTCTTCATTTGATCTGCGAAGGTTTTCTGTGGGCGACCGAGCTCTCTTGCAATAGCACGGTCAGAGATACCTTCCGGATGATCCATCCAGAGCTGAATAATGGTATCCGCTTCCGGATCAAGTTCGCGAAGGCGGGCAAAAAGCTGCTCCAATAATATGCGGTCTGAGATGAGTTCCTCTATAGGCGTGTTGTTGTCCGGCAGATAGTCGTACATATTGCCGTTGCCGTCCGGATTTGTAACGTCAAGAGAAAGGGTGTCCCCTGCTGCATGGTATTCGCAGCCGATGCAGTCACCATCGCATTTCCATGCATAACGGTAAGGACACATGCACCTGCCGTGATCCTGTTCCTTGTGACGGATGCGGTCGGCTTCCTTATAGAAAGCGTCGTGCTGTTCTTTTGAGACGGGCACCTTTTCGTCGGTGCTGCGGATGAAGATGAAATAGGTCTTCTGTTTACTATCGTTTTCATTGCTTTTCATGTTGAAACCTCCCAGTTTCGAGTTGCCTTCCCGAACCGGAGGTTTCACTGAAAAGAGCGCAGTTGACCTGTCGGAACGGGAAATTAATCCGTTTCGATGGCCAACCACGCTCGTAGGTTGGTTTATTCAGTTGTGACCGTTACTTCTGTTCGAGCCACTCTGCATGCCGGGTGAACATCCATAACGGTGAGCCTTTTAACGCCATGCTCAGGGCATCAATTAAATATTTGCGTTCATAAAACATTTGTATCCGAACGCTGATAATTTATTGTAAATCGCTTAAAACAGTGATATAATTAAAAAGAGTTTTGTAAGCAGATTTACTGATTCATATTATAGGAAATATGACTGGTGCAGGTTTTACCGCTGATGACCGTGGTTTGACCTGAAAGGTCAAAGGAGGTTATGCGATCGTGTATTTCCATGAGATTGCCGGTGAACTTAAGACATATATGAGCCCAACAGAGCGCGGCGGTGAATTTATCATCTGGCTTGTCGGGGAAACTTTGCGCGATCCAATGACTGAGGAAGAAGAGAAACTTGCAGAGAATGACGAATACAATCCGATGGCTCCTCATATGTCGTTGAACATGGCCGATCAGATACTTGAGGGCAAATCCAAGTTCATTTCCAAAGCAAGAGCTGGTCTTATTTGCAGCAGATATGATGGACAGGTTTTTGCAGACGAAATTGATAACCTGTACGACGCCAATAAAGATCACCTGCAAAATTTCCTTGCTGTACGAGGACTGGATGTAGAGCGAGATGAACTTGGATCGGCGGTGCAGGATATTCTTGACCAGATATTTCACGGCCTTGCAAAAGGCATTCATGATGTAGATATAGAGCTGACAATTCACGATCCGAAGCCAAGCATCAAGAACCTTGCTGCGGATCGCATCTATTGCGAAAATGGGAAACTTTTTATAGACGGAGATGTTATTGAACTGCCAGTAAAACTGAGCGACGCCCAGATTTATGATTTGAAGCCGGGTATATATCGCTCTCTGCGACGCATACGCAGAAGTGCTTTCCAGAGACAATGTAACAGTCGATGACATTCCGAAGCTCCCTAAGAAATATCAGAAGAACTTTTATGAACAGCGCAAGGCTTATCTCAGCGCCGAAAGCATCCAGCGGTCAATCAGCGAAGTATATGAGGATGGAAAGAACCAGTTCGATATTCTGAAGGACGATGCGTATAACGGAGTCAAGATCACCTATTATGATGACTTCGATAACGGATACAGAAGGCTCCTTGAGGTACTGAAAAGATATCCGATGTTCAGCTAACAAAGTCGAAGTTGTCCCTGATCAAAAACTTGATCGGAAATTTAGAAAGGCTTGGAATTGTCCATATCCTGGTCAACGACAAGACGATTACATCGTGGGTAGATCCTTATGAGGAGTGAGATTTTCAATACGACCTTTGAAAATATGCTGAGAGTATTGGTGCTGCTGAATACTCTTAGCGTTCCGATGAATAAGGACAGAATTGCGGCACTTGATTTCATCTGTATTTATGGGAAGAACTGCAAGGTTCTGGACAAGAACCTTCACGGAGATAATGAATTTGGATTTGCTGAATTCGCAGGAAAGCGTGAAAAAAATAACCGAAGCTATAAAGCTTTCGGTCAAAAATAACTTGTAAATGTGATTCAGGACAGAAACGGATTCCTGTACAGCATTAATGATCGCGGGAAAGTGGTTGTGAATGATGTTCAGTCACCGTATTCAAAAGCTTATACGGTCGGAGCAAAGATCGTGAACAGACGGTTTTCTACGTGTACAGATCAGGATATTCTGAAGTTCATAAGTGATAAAGCTTCAAAATCAAGGAGGGCTGGGGATGCAGAAATTTAGAATTGTAAAACTTCGTGTATCCGGAGCCGGAAAGATTGACGGAGTTGTAGAATTCGACGATGGCCTGAACATTATTCAGGGCAGGTCAAACACAGGTAAAACGTGGATACTGAAATGCATCTATTATCTGTTTAGCTCTGACAAGAGACCGTTTTCACCGCTTACAGGGTATACGGATATAGAAGGAGTTTTTGAGACCGAACGATACGGGACAATTACGATTTCCCGAAAGCTGGATGAAACGAGTGCACATGTCACTTCAGATAATCCGGAAGTCGAGGATGGCGATTACGAAACGAATTATTCCACAAAGAAGCCTCGCTATCTGAATGACCTATGGATTCACATCATTGGCCTTGATGAGACAATTGAAGTTCCTTCAAGCGCCAGATATGCGCGTGAAAGAATATCGTGGACGAATATTGCCAACACGTTCTTTGTAGATGAAGACGAGGTAGATAAATCCGAATCCATCGTTATTAAAGATCCACAGTACGAGACACCACTAATAGCTTCTCTGTATTACCTTTTGACCGGAGATTATAAAAAGGGCGTTCCAGAGATTTGAAGCCGGAGGTCGCTACAGCAAAGAAAAAGGAATCGTCGACTATATTGAAGAACAGGTTATCTCCCTGAACGGGATGAAGGCCGATTATATAAAACACTGGAGGCTTTGGAGGGCGTCGATGTAAAGCAACGAATGCAGGAATTAAACGACTGCATCAAGGAATGCCAGCAGGATACGAATGAACTGCTCGAAGAGAATGCGGCTGTTGTAAAGCAGATGACTACCTACCAGAAGGAGGATGCCAATTGTCAGGTACTTCTTGACCGGTATGAATACCTGATCAGTCAGTACAAAGCAGACCTACAGCGAATGGACTTTATAGCCAAAGGCGAAAAAGCTGTGCAGGCTTTGCCTTCGAATAATGTATGCCCATTTTGCGGTGGTGAGCTTGGCGAGCATGATGACAGTTACATGGAAGCAATTCAGGCGGAGATTACCCGTATTGCATCTGAGGTTACAGTCATTGCAGCTACGGAAGATGATGTCCGCGAAGAAATGAAAGCAGCAAAAGCAAGGGTTGATGAGTTACAAGCAAGGCGCGACGAGATAGATGCAGCACTTGAAAAGAAGAGACAGGAGATACAGAGCTACCACGCCAACCTTGATAAAATCGAGGATTATACCAGGCTGCAGAGCGGCATCGACTTTGTAAATGACCAGCTTGAAATTCTCGGCATGAAGAAGGTATCGGAGCTCCAGAAAAAGAAAAATCCTCCTTTGTACCATGCAAAGAAGGAATTTGAAGAATATGTAGGAACCGGATTCAACAGTCTTCTTAATCAGATTCTTAAGGACTGTAATTATCGTTCCGGATATGCAAGCTGGGACTTCTCCATTTTTGACATTCTGATGGACGGAGTGCCGAAGTCTGAGGCGCAGGGCAAAGGATACCGGTCTTTTCTGAATTCAGTCGTGGCATTGATGCTGTATCAGTTTTTCAATAGTGATGACGTCTTCCTTAAGACAGGAATCCTGATGATCGACACTCCGCTTCTGGTCTGGATGAGAGTGAGGATACCCTCGAGGGAGAAACGATAAAGAAAGGACTCTACCAGTACTTCATTGATCATAAGGGAAAGGGACAGGTCATCATCGTAGACAACCTTAATATGATCCCAGATCTTGATTTTGAGGCACAGGGAGTAAAAGTAACAACATATTATAAAGACGAAAGAGATGGCCATACATACGGCTTTATGCCAAGTTGGAGGAAGAATCTTCCTAAGGAGACACGGCAATGAAATTATCATATAAAAAATTATGGGTAAAACTCGTTGAAAGAGATCTCAAGAAAACCGAATTTGCAAGAAAGGCTGGTATCAGTTCAGCTTCCCTTGCAAAGCTCGGAAAAGGCGCAAATATTACGACAGATGTACTCTTGAAAATCTGTGAGTATTTTGACTGCGATATATCAGATATTGTAGAAGTCATAAAAGCAGACGATGATAGCGCGCCGGAGAACCAGAATGAGAAACAGGAGGATAAAGTAAATGGCTGAGAAAAATACTGCCAATATTGGCTTTGAAAAACAAATCTGGGATGCTGCATGTGTTCTGTGGGGACATATACCGGCATCCGAATACAGAAATGTAATCATCGGATTAATTTTTCTAAGATACATTTCTACAGCATTTGATAAAAAATATCAGCAGTTGCTTTCAGAGGGCGATGGTTTTGAGGACGATCCGGATGCCTATCTTGAAGACAACGTGTTCTTTGTCCCGGTGGAGGCTCGATGGGATAAAATAGCTGCAGCAGCACACAAACCGGAAATTGGTACAACGATTGATAATGCAATGCGTGCCATTGAAGCAGACAACAAAAAATTAAAAAATGTCTTACCAAAAAATTATGCCAGCCCTGATTTGGATAAACGCGTTCTTGGAGATGTTGTCGATCTATTTACCAATATGGATATGGGGGAAACTGAAGGCAACAGAGATGTCCTTGGAAGAACCTACGAATACTGCATTGCGCAATTTGCGGAAAAAGAAGGAAAAGGTGGAGGAGAATTCTATACGCCATCAAGTATTGTAAATACGCTGGTCTCAATTTTGAAGCCCTATTCAAACTGCCGCGTATATGATTGTTGCTGCGGCAGCGGTGGGATGTTCGTTCAAAGCGCAAAGTTTATTCAGACTCATTCCAGTAATAGAGGAGCCATTTCTATATATGGTCAGGAAGCAAATCCGGACACCTGGAAAATGGCAATTATGAATCTAACGATTCGAGGCCTTGACGCGGATCTTGGGCCGTATCATGCAGACACATTTACGAACGATTTACATCCGACATTAAAGGCAGATTTTATTCTTGCTAATCCTCCGTTTAACTACAGCCCTTGGGGGCAGGATAAACTTATGGAAGATGTTCGATGGAAGTATGGTATTCCTCCTGCAAGTAATGCCAACTTTGCATGGATTCAACATATGATTCATCATCTTGCGCCAGGTGGAAAAATCGGACTCGTCCTTGCGAATGGAGCACTTTCATCTCAAAGTGGCGGTGAAGGAGAAATCCGCAAAAAAATCATAGAAGATGATTTGATCGAGGGAATCATCGCTATGCCGACACAGCTTTTCTACAGTGTAACGATTCCTGCTACGCTTTGGTTTATTACCAAAGGCAAGAAGCAGAAAGGAAAAACAGTTTTCATAGATGCCAGAAAAATGGGACATATGGTTGACCGCAAGCATCGTGATTTTACACAAGAAGATATTCAGAAACTTGCCGATACTTTTGAGGCATTTCAAAATGGAACACTTGAAGATGAAAAAGGATTCTGCGCAGTTGCGACCTTACAGGATATTGCTAAGCAGGACTATATTCTGACACCAGGAAGATATGTTGGTATCGAAGAACAAGAAGATGATGGTGAACCATTTGACGAGAAGATGACACGCCTTACGTCTGAGCTTTCAGATATGTTTGAAAAATCCCATGAACTCGAGGACGAGATCAGAAGGAAATTGGGGGCGATTGGGTATGAAATCTAAGCTTTCAGATATTTGCCATTATGTTAAGGGTAAGGTTGATGTATCAGGTCTTGATAATGTTACCTATATTTCAACTGAGAATATGCTTCCCGATAAGGGTGGAGTGACTGAAGCTGCAACCTTGCCAAATACGGCACAGGCGCAGATATATGAGCATAACGATGTCCTTGTATCAAATATCAGACCGTATTTCAAGAAGATCTGGTTTGCTAATCAGGACGGAGGATGTTCCAATGATGTACTCGTGTTTCGGGCTAATGAAGGGGTGGAACCTGGTTTCTTGTACTATGTACTTGCCGACGATAAATTTTTTAATTATTCGATGGCAACTTCAAAAGGCACGAAAATGCCTCGAGGAGATAAAAAGACATTGATGGAATATGAAGTTCCTGATTTTTACATAGGTACACAAAGAAAGGTGGCGAGTCTACTCGGAGAGATTGATGAGAAAATCAGAACTAATAATGAGATAAACAAGAATTTAGCGGCTTAAAGGTCAAGGCCGGATACATCGAGCTCGCCAGACATAAGTCTTGGAAGTAAGCTATCTCGAATGGATTCAAGATGACAATTTTCATTGTAATTATTGCGAATAGCCGTATCCATAGGTGAAACGATCTCTTCAAAATGATCTATTAATTCTGCTGGAGGTATCGTTATCTCCATAGAATTAAGAGCGTCACGGTTAATTGAGCCAAAGACAGTACCCTCTCCATTGAACATATCAAGTTTCTGTCGGAGAGCGAACATCGTATACAGTACGAAAGACTGGTGTTCATCCTTGGAGTGAATCGCCCCAAGACCACGCCCTATGCAGCAGGGTTCATAGGCTATGTTCAAATCTCCAACAGGAGCACGAACACTTAGAAGAACATCATTGGCTTGGGACATCCGTCTGGGATCGGTGGTATAAAGCCTGCGTGTGGGGAATCGGAAGCCGAACTCTGCTCTTCCTTGGAAGAAGATTGCACCGTCACCGGTTTCATTGTAGGTGTCGCCTTTAGGAGATTGCCCCATGGTGATTTCGGCAATATCGGAAAGCACACCGTCCATCCATGCAGGATCGGCATTGGATATAAACATATCCTTGTAGATTGCCTGTGCTTGCTGCTCTAAATTCTTGTTTAACATGCAACCATAACTCTTGCGAGTGGCAGGAGTTGAAATGAGGGACTGCCACTCCGTAGTCATTCTCTACAATATAAAAAAGGAGAAATGACTATGAAACAGAAAGTGATCAATGAGATTATGCAAGAAATGCTTGGCAGCCTCAATAATGCGCAACTTGAAAGACTGCAGGAGGTATTGGAACATGTATTGTTCAATAAAGAAGTAACAGAAAAAGAAAAAGAGACAGACACAGGCGCGACAAATGAACAGTTATTGGAAGCTTTTCTCTCCTCTAAGCGGATTGAAGGTTGTTCGGAAAAATCTCTTACTTACTATAAGACGACGACAGAAACAATGTTCATTAAAGTTGCAAAGAATGTCCGAGAGATGAGTACAGATGATCTTCGTGCTTATTTGACAGAGTATCAGCGGGATAAAAATGCAAGTAAAGTTACTGTTGATAACATACGTCGGATACTTTCCAGCTTTTTCTCATGGCTCGAAGATGAAGATTATATTATGAAAAGTCCAGTCCGCAGAATACATAGGGTCAGAGCGGCCTCAACCATTAAGGAAACGTACACCGATGAAGAATTGGAGAAAAATGCGAGATAATTGTAAAGAGGCAAGAGATTTAGCTTTAATTGATACATTGGCTTCGACGGGGATGCGTGTTGGGGAATTGGTGCTTTTGAATCGAAATGATATAAATTTCGGAGAACGCGAATGTGTAGTATTTGGTAAGGGAAACAAAGAGCGGATGGTTTATTTCGATGCTCGGACTAAAATTCATTTACAAAACTATTTGAAGGAACGTACTGATGATAATTCGGCGCTATTCGTATCGCTTAAGGCGCCTTATGAGAGGTTGAAAATAGGTGGCGTTGAGTGTAGGTTAAGGGAACTTGGAAGGCAGCTGGATATTCCGAAGGTACATCCACACAAGTTTCGTCGGACTCTTGCAACGATGGCAATAGACAAAGGAATGCCGATTGAGCAACTTCAACAGCTTCTCGGTCATAAGAGAATTGATACGACGCTTCAATATGCGATGGTAAAACAAAGCAATGTGAAGCTGGCGCATAGAAAATATATAGGTTAGGAAGGCATAGAAAATGAGCGAATGGATAACAAAGCCTCTTGGAGAGGTCACATCATACATAGCTAAAGGAATTCCTCCAAAGTATGTTGAAGAAGAGTCTGATAATACTATTAGGGTTCTGAATCAGAAGTGTAATCGGGATTTTCGTATCACATATGATGATTCAAGACTTCATGATAATTCAATAAAAAAAGCTCCCGAAGAAAAAATGCTTTTACCCGGCGACGTGCTTATTAATTCTACAGGGACAGGAACGGCTGGACGTGTCGCTCAAATATGGGACATCCCTGCACCTACAACTATTGATGGACATATGATTTTAATGCGCCCTACGGAGGAAATTGATTCACTATATTATGGCTATGCAATTAAGTCCTATCAATCCGCTATTGAATCCTACGCAGAAGGTTCTACAGGTCAGACTGAAATAAATAAGACTCGACTGCAAAATGAAACTATTATTAGCTTTCCAAGTGATAAAGAGGAACAACACAGAATTGGGAAGTTGCTTGCTGATATAGATGAAAAGATACTTGAAAATGATCACATAAACAAGAATTTAGAAGAACAAGCTCAAGCATTGTTTGATGATTCTTTTGCACCATGATGTACTTCCAGTAGGTTGGAAACAAGGCTCTCTGCTTGACATTGCTGATTATTTAAACGGACTTGCAATGCAAAAGTTTCGCCCAACAGATAATGAAGATGGTATTCCTGTACTTAAAATCAAAGAATTACGACAAGGAATGTGCGATTCAAGTAGCGAACTCTGTTCTCCAAACATTAATGCAGAATATATTGTTTCGGATGGAGATGTTATTTTCTCTTGGTCGGGTAGCCTTTTGGTTGATTTTTGGTGTGTGGTGGTACTTGTGGACTCAATCAACATTTATTTAAAGTTACTTCGTCTAAATATGATAAGTGGTTTTATTACGCTTGGACGACGAAACACCATTTAGCAAAATTTATTGCTCTTGCGTCTGCTATGGCAACAACTATGGGACATATTAAGAGGAGTGAACTTGCAAACTCTGATGTCTTAATTCCGAGTGATTCCGATTATGAGTATATTGGTAGTGTTCTTCAGCCAATTTATGACTTAATAATCGCCAATCGTATTGAAAATGTTCAACTGTCAAATTTGCGAGATGAACTATTACCCCAGCTTATGTCTGGTGAACTTGATGTATCCGAGGTGGAGCTATGAAAGAAAAAGAATTAAAAATCTCTTTTAACGCTCCACTGCACCGCCTTGATTCAGAAACATCTACTTATGGCTGCCGAGCGAACAATGCTGATATTTGTG
>Ga0268356_10711_pt1 | contig 28036 bp, 25 predicted proteins | sample BioMet10_FD_194415 | JGI IMG/M metagenome (GOLD analysis project Ga0268356, IMG submission 194415) | Sewage microbial communities from Oakland, California, United States - Biofuel 10 (PacBio Assembly) | ecosystem: Engineered > Wastewater > Sewage > Unclassified | place: USA: California | collected...
TTTTTTCTGTACTGCTTCCAGTACGGTCTGACGTTGTTTTGTATTGCGTCTCTGCATGATTTACCTCTTGTCTCTGACGCATGCATTATAGCACCGAAATTCGCAATTGGAAGCTACATTTGCTTAGGCATTGTCTCTGCAATCAGTTCATTGTTGCTTAGTTTAGACAATCTGCGTACTTCGTCTAAATTTAAGCCTAATGCTTCTGTCATGCGCGTACCATATTCTTCATCAGCTTTTAAGCAGTGTACTGCATGCCGGTATTTGATGTTTTCAGTCACTCCGTTCATATTGCGGGCTGTATTATCAATCAGGATCTGCCTCTTGTCTTCACTCATCAAGCGGTACAGATCACCGCCGTCACGGAAGTTGTCATCTGTAGGATCATCCTTAGGATCAAAGCGCCACATCGCACCCTCTAAGTCCAGCGGAGGTTCTGCAACTTCCGGTGAAGGAACCCAGTAGTTATAGCTGTTTGGTGTATATGCAGGTGCAGCTCCATAGTTGCCGTCCACTCTCATATATCCGTCACGATGGTAGTCATTGACATCGACTTTGGCACGGTTGACTGGAATCTGGTTGTAGTTGACACCAAGGCGGTATCTCTGGGCGTCTCCATAAGAGAACAGTCTGCCCTGCAGGAAGCGGTCTGGAGAGAAGCCAATGCCCGGTACAACATGGGCAGGAGTGAATGCGGACTGTTCTACTTCAGCGAAGTAGTTTTCTGGCCAGCGGTTCAGTTCCAGAACACCGACTTCATGAAGCGGGAATTCCTTATGACGCCAGATCTTGGTAATATCGAATGGATTTTCGTAATGATTCTTTGCCTGTTCCTCAGTCATGATCTGTACATACATTGTCCATTTTGGATAATCTCCGCGGGCAATGGCATCATATAAGTCATGGCCGTGATATTCTCTATCCACACCGTTGATCTTGGCTGCTTCTTCATCACTGAGGCACTTGATGCCCTGCTGTGTCAAGAAGTGGAACTTGCACCAGACACGCTCATTCTTTTCATTGTAGAAGCTGTATGCATGTTCCCCATAAAAATGCATGTTGCGGAAGCTTGCCGGAATACCGCGGTCACTCATTGTGATTGTTCTCTGGTGGAAGCTTTCAGGAAGCAGTGTCCAGTAGTCCCAGTTGTTCTGAGCTGAACGCATGCCTGTACGAGGATCGCGCTTTACTGCACGGTTGAGGCCAGGGAAGTTATGAACATCTCTGACAAAGAATGTTGGAGTATTGTTGCCAACTAAATCCCAGTTTCCATCTTCTGTATAGAACTTGACTGCTACACCGCGAATATCTCTTTCACAGTCTGCCGCTCCTCTTTCTCCTGCTACGGTTGAGAAACGAATGAACAGATCTGTCTTGGCACCAGGCTGGAGCACCTTTGCCTTGGTCCACTGTGAAATATCATGGGTCACTGTGAAATTTCCATAAGCTCCCCATCCTTTTGCGTGCATTCTGCGCTCTGGTATGACCTCACGGTTAAAGTGAGCCATCTTCTCTAATAGCCAAACATCTTCTAATACGACTGGGCCCCTAGGACCCGCTGTGATTGCATTCTCATTGTCTGCAATTGGTGCGCCTACCTCATTGGTAAGCTTTCTTCCATCTTTTGCCATTATACTCTCCTTTTATCCTTATTAGGACTATGTACTATTAACATAGCACTTCTGCAGAAAGATGCCAGTAGTATGCTCACAAGATAGTGAAATTTTTTCACATATATAGATTTCTCATGATCAGGCACATAAAAAGGTCTGACTGAAGTGCCAATTCTTCTGCCAGACCGACATTTCAATTATTCAGCCTTTTCTAGATTCTCATGATACTTGATGAACAGAATCAAGAAATTAATTCCAGCTAAAGTAAGGGCGCATCCAAGCCCTGTATAAAATACGGCAATAAATGCATTCGGTGCCAGACCGGAAGCTCTCAGCCAGATTCCGCCGCCCATCATGAATGCCATAATAATGTATGACTTCAGATCAAAGAAATGCCACACCGGCTTTGTTTCCTGTGGGTATCCTTTGATGCGCTTGCCGTGCTTAACACTCATTCGATTGAACATCAGCCCAAACACCACAAAAACAGCGGCAGACAGTAAAATATCAATCAGTGTGATCTGATCCAGGAGCAGATACGACAGAACACCTAGTCTGGCAACATTGAAACCCGCTGCCAGCCATACGCATCCAGCAATTACAAGCAGATTTCTTTTCTTAACATGAAAATACGGACAGTCTTTCTTCATATATCATCCTCATTTGAATTCTGTGATTCAGGCATTCACCCGAATTTCATTACCTTCAACATTTGATAATGAACAATGTTCATTTTACATGAAATATTCTCTCCGTCAATGGATATGCATCAATAACAGAAAAGAAAAAGCCGTTCATCACGGCCGTCAATTATTAACTCTATTTGACTACTTCATCGAGCATGCCTGAGGAGCATCGTTCTTCACAAGCTCATACTCTGGATGCTTTGCAAACCAAGAAACAGCATATGGACAGGTCGCCGCAATCTTCTTGCCTGACGCTAAGATCTGCTCTGCTGCTGCCCTTGACTAATTCTCCGCCAACTCCCTGACCGCGCAGTGAGTCATCTACAAATGTATGATCTACTGTCGCTACGCCATCCTTTTCTGGGAAAGTTACTTCGGCAATTACTTTGTTGTCTGCATCTTCTGCATAGATTCTGTTGGATTCATATTTAAATTCCATAACATTGTTCTCCTTTGTCGATTTCAAGGTAGCATGGCGAGGAAACTCTTGTCCATTTAAATGCTCATAACTGGCTTTCAGGCATTCTCTTCTGCATCTTATTGATTCTTCAGTTTTGTTTCCGCCGTTATTGAATGCATGCAGATTTCCAAAAAGAAAAAGACCACTGATGCTCAGTGATCAATGGCATCAACTTAAGGTAACTTAGGCTGATGCCTTTTCTTTTTGGTCATACATGCTGCAGAAAGTTGAGAAATATCTTGAAGGGTAATAAAGTAGTTAAGTATAAAACAACTAATAAACATATAATTAAATATTATATATGATATATTGTAGTTAAGTATAGGAGGCGATTATATGTTCATACGTGTGATTCCTAACAACAAAGGTCACAAGAAGACATTCTTCTGTGACCTCGTGGAGTCCTATCGTGATAAAGATGGGATCCCGCGCCATCGTGTCGTCGTCAAACTTGGGCAGTTTGACGGAGCGTATGTCCCATATCTGAAGGCTGCCTTCTCCGCAGGAGATCCAGCAGAGGAGCTCAGGAATGAGCTGCGTAGTAAAGAAGTGGGCAGGGAACACCGCTGATCTCTTCATAGATTTCAGCAGATACATCCAATCCAGTGAAGTACAGGCCGCATGTGCGACGCATAAAGGTGATTTCTCCAGGCAGCGCAAGTTCCCGTGGTACGATCTTCTCTTCTATCTGATCTTCCGGTCAGAGAAGACGGCCAATTCTGAATTGACCCCGATATTTTGCGGACATGGGACGCTCCTCGGAACGCATCTCAAAGCAGGCCCTGTTCAAAGGCAGCGAAGAAGCTCAATCCTGAAGTCTTCTCAGACCTGACCCTGAAGTTCAGTGAGCTGTTCTATCGCAGCCATCTCGTAAAGAAGTACAGAGGATACCTGTTACTGGCCGAGGATGGGACGACACTGGAGATTCCCAAGAGCCGGCAGTCCCTGGACGAATTCGGATATGTCGAGAACCAGAGCACGGTAAAAGGTGACAGCTATATCCATAAAGCTAACAGCAGCCACTCAGCAATCCTCTATGATGTCACTAACGGGATCGCTGTCGATTTCCTGATGCGGCCGTTCCGGTACAGCGAGATCCCATTGGCAATCGAGCATCTCAATCGCACTGATGCGATCCTGCATGGCCAGAAGATCGTCTATCTTGCGGACCGCTATTATGATTCCGCAGAGCTCTTCAGGCTGCTGGAGCTGAGGGGATGCCGCTACTGTGTCCGGGCAAAATCAAATATGTTCAAGCATCAGGTGGCAGCGATGAAGTCAGATGATGAATGGATAACGGTAGTCCTGAATGGCCAGTGGCTGAAAAGGCTGAAGTACGAACAAGCCAGAGAGAGCTTCATGAAGGACCCTGTCCTGCATGTCCGGGTAGTGAAGTACAGGCACAGGTCAGTTGACAGAGCGACCGGCGAGATCAAGGAGACAGAGCTGACCTATTTCACGGACCTCGATGAAAAAGAGTTCTCATCAGAAGAGATAGCTGCCCTGTATGCAAAGAGATGGGACATCGAGGTGTCCTACAAATCATTGAAGTCAGGATATGAGCTGGAGAGATATTTCAGCAATGACTGCAGCATTGCCAGATGTGCTGTATGTGCCAAGGTGCTCTACCATAACCTTGTCGGAGTGATCCGGAAAGAGATGGACAGATCATTGTCCAAGAAGCGGAGCCATACAGAGTACGCCTATGCGGTCAATATCACACAGCTGAATGATCATATCCGTAAGAACAATCTCCTCTATATGATCTTTCATAGGAGAAGGTCAGGGATCATTGGCCTGATCAATGATGTCATTGGATTGGCAGACAAAATAAAAGTGCCCGTCCCGCCCAGACAGGCACGAAATGCGGTGGGGCAAGGTCATATCTGTGAGCAAGCCGACCAGATTCCGTATCGATGGAAGGAACTGGCCGAACACGATCAGGTTCAAGCATCGCTTAATGACCGTCCGCCCGTAGTTAAGTACAAGATAATCGTAGCACGGCAGTATATATTTGAACAGACCTCTTCAAAACATGGTTTTTATATGCGCTCAAATATCCAGTCAGATGAGATCCTGGATAAAAAGAAAATGGCATCAGCCTAAGTTCCCTTAAGTTGATGCCATTGGCTGCGCAGGCAGCTTTTTCTATAGCATAAGAAAAAGAACCAGTTACTGGTTCTTTTTGAATGCTTAGGCGCGTCCGGAATATTTTCCGTCAGCTGTAGAAACTTCGATTGTTTCGCCTTCGTTGATGAATAATGGAACACGGACATTCAGACCTGTTTCCAGAACAGCGTTCTTTGAAGCAGATGTAGCTGTGTTGCCCTTAACAGCAACTTCGCACTCTGTGACCTTCAGGTTGACCTTATCTGGTAAGATAACGCCGAGCATCTCGCCGTTATATACGGAGATAGTTACCATGTCAGATGCCTTGAGGAACTGCTTCTCCCAAGTCAGTCTTTCTTCTGGAATCTCTGTCTGTTCATATGTTTCTGTGTCCATGAAGACTAATGAAGTACCATCATCATAGAGGTACTGCATTTCTCTCTTGTCGATGAAAGCTTCCTCGACACGGTCAGAACCAATCAGACCGATTTCCTTTACAACTCCTGTTTTAGGGCTCTTAACTTTTACAGCGACCTTCATTTTCGCCATTGCTGTCTTATTGCGATCTACTGTAATAGCCTGATAGAGTTCACCCTCCCAGACAAAGCACTGTCCAGGTTTAATTTCTGTTGACTGAATCATTTCTTATATTCTCCTTCTCAAACAATTACCTATTTTGGCTGAATAAAGAGCGATTGTCAAATTTTTTACTTGAAAAATAAGAAAAAGATATATGGACATCGTCCACATATCTCATAAAAGATGAATATTGTGTTTCTCGCAGCCTTCAATCATTTCTTCCGGCCAGATGGAAGCCTGGACTTCACCGACATGTGCTTTGTTCAGCAGCAGCATGCATAATCTGGACTGTCCGATACCACCGCCGATGGTATAAGGAAGTTCCTTGTTCACGATCATCTTATGGTAAGGAAGGGTCAGTCTGCCCTCACAGTTGGCAGCTTTACATTGGGAAACAATGGACTTTTCATCAACACGGATGCCCATGGAGGAGATTTCCAGAGCCCTCTGCAGGGATGGCAGCCAGAACAACAGGTCTCCATTGAGATCCCAGTCATCATAGTCCGGTGCTCTTCCGTCATGCGGCTTGCCGGATCTCTTTAAAGGCTTGCCAATATGCTTGATGAAGACGCACTTCTTGTCTCTAACAATGGCATTCTCTCTGTCCTTGACGCTGAGGTCAGGATAGAGGTCTTCCAGCTGCTGGGAAGTGATGAAGAAGACATCATCTGCTAAATGGCAGACAGCCTGCGGATACTTGTACCAGACTTCATGTTCCATATGCTTGATGACTTTGAAGATGGTCCGGACAGTTGCCTCCAGTGTCTCTTCAGTACGTTCTTCCTTCGTAATGACCTTTTCCCAGTCCCATTGATCAACATAGGCACTGTGAAGATTATCAAGAAGTTCATCTCTGCGGATGGCATTCATGTTGGTATACAGGCCTTCATGGACTTCAAAGCCGTATTTCTTTAAGGCATATCTCTTCCATTTTGCCAGGGACTGTACAACTTCAATCTTGTCACCAGGCATTTCCTGGATGTCAAAGCTGACTGGACGCTCAATGCCGTTCAGATTATCATTCAGACCTGAGCTCTTTGTAACGAATAAAGGAGCGCTGATCCTGAGAAGATTCATTTCCTTGCCAAATTCTCTCTGGAATGTATCACGGATATACTTAATCGCTTCCTGCGTTTCTTTTACATTTAATACTGGATCATAGTTTTCTGGGATCTGAAGATTCATTTCAATCACCTCGTCTTATAAAATATTGGTAATATTCTATCACATCCAATAAACAATAAAATCAATTTTTATGCACCTTGCTTGCGAATTGTGTAAACTTACCATATAAAGGTTAGTGAAAAGAGGAATCTTATGACAAGATATGATATTGCAATTATCGGCTCCGGACCGGCAGGCCTGGAGGCGGCTTTAACAGCTAAGAACCGGAATAAATCCATCCTCATGTTCGGCTCAAAGGTAATCTCGAATAAAATGCAGGTCATTCATCATCCAATCACCAACTATTTAGGCCTGAAGAATGTGACTGGCAAAGAGATGGCTGATATTTTCTTAGATCAAATCACGGATGCAGGCATCGAGATCCATGAGCAGAAGGTCACGACAGTATATGCCATGGGCTGATTATTTCACCCTGCAGCTGAGCAATGCGGATTATGCGGAAGCGGATGCGGTCATTCTAGCCGCCGGCGTCACTGCCGGCAAGCCGTACCCAGGTGAATCAGAATTCCTGGGCAGAGGTGTATCCTATTGTGCAACGTGCGATGCGCCATTATATAAAGGAAAAAAAGTAACTGTCATCGGCGGATCTGCTGAAGAAGAAGCAGAGAGTGATTTCCTGGGAGAAGTCTGTGCAGAAGTAACATATATTCCACTTTATCAGGGGACACCGTCTTTTACTCATGATAATATAAGAGTGCTTTATGAAAAGCCGGTGGAGATCATCGGCGGCATGAAGGCAAATGCATTAAAGACAGAACAGAGTACAATTGATACGGACTGCATCTTTATCTTAAGAGAAGCACAGTTTCCAGGACAGCTGGTACCAGGACTGGAAACAGACGGAGCCGCTGTTAAAGTAGACCGTCAGATGAGAACAAACATCAAGGGTCTCTTTGCAGCAGGTGATATTACCGGCATCCCATATCAGTTTGCCAAGAGTGCAGGTGAAGGAAACGTTGCAGCGATTTCAGCAGCGTCATATCTGGATCAGAGGAAAAGAGAAGCTAAGTAAACGAAAGTGAGGCGTCATGCAGGCGAATCTTGAAAGAGTCATCTCGGCAGTAGAAGAGAATGAAGTCATTGAAGGCACGACCATCGTCAATACGACCTATGACTGTGCCGGCTATCGTATTTCATATATCTCCATGTCAAAAGGGACCTTTATGTCTCCGGAGAGGTTTCGCAGCCCGACTTTGATCTATGTCATGAAGGGTGTTCTGCGGATTGCCATTATGGGCAAGAATAATAGGCGCGAAGCTCGAATCACAACTGGGCAGGGATATTTCCACCCAGCGCAGGAATATGCCGGCTATTATGCTGATGAATCTAATGTCATCTTCACTGAGATCGTACTTCGCACTGATTCTGAAATTGCCATGCGCATCATTCCTCATTCTCCTCAGGATTTGATTCATCTGGTCCATTATGAACCAGGACAGATCTCCCGTTCACATTTAATTAATGATGAGTTCTTTCAGCTGACATTGTCTGCATGTTCAGAACCGGAGCGAAAGGAATTCTTCAGTGATAAGCAGCCAGTAGTAGTGCACTGCATGGAAGGCAGAGTCACACTGTTGCATAATGAGGAACAATTCAGTCTGCAGAAGGGAAATTCCTTCATCATACCGATGAATTATCAATGCACTATATCTGTATCCGGACGTACAAAACTGGCGGTTCTGTACTTGGCTGATACGAAGAAACAATTTATTTAAAGCCTGCGGTCAAGAGAAACTGCAGGTTTTTTTCTTAGATTTTCATGACAGCGTTGAAACATGTCTTGGTAAACTTTCATGGATTGGTTTACCAAGATGAAAATTATGAAAAGGAACGATGAAGTTCTTTACTTTTCACGCCATATCCCTTACGATATTCGTGTTTCAGCAAGTAAATTGATTTTCTGTATCTGGTAACTTATTTTGTCCCGTCGGACGGAAGGATGGAGCTATGGCGTCAAGTGTTGTGACTCTCCAGACAATCAAATTTTTTTGTTTATGTGATACCCGTATTCTGCGCTCTTTGAATATGGGCAGAAAGAATCATTACATTATGAATAACTTTTATACAGCTCACAGGTAACTTGTGGGCTGTTTTATTTTGTCTACTAAGAGGAGAAAAAGGATATGAAAAAAGTTGCGGTAGTGATGGGTTCAGACAGTGATTTCGGTGTCATGTCAAAGGCAGTATCAGTATTAAAGGGATATGGCATTCCTTATGAAGTCCATGTTTATTCAGCCCATCGGACACCTGAGGAAGCATCAGCTTTCGCCAAGAATGCAAAAGAGAACGGATTCGGTGTTATCATTGCCGGCGCCGGCATGGCTGCAGCTTTAGCAGGTGTACTGGCTGCCCATACAACGCTTCCTGTCATCGGCGTTCCGTTAAAGAGTGCGGTGCTGGAAGGAACAGATGCCTTATTGGCAACTGTCATGATGCCAAGCGGCATTACTGTTGCGACTGTTGCAATTGATGGTTCAAAGAATGCGGCATACTTGGCTGCTGAGATCATCGCCTTAGGGGATGATGCCCTGGCAGAAAAGATTGCGGCAGACCGGAAGGCACAGAGTGACGGTGTTCTTGCTAAAGACAAGGCCATTCAGGAAAAAGTGAAAGAACTCTAAGGGGAAAACAATGGAGAATACCATTCATGAAGAGTGTGGTGTCTTTGGCATCTTTGATCCAAATCAGACACACAATGTAGCATCCCAGGCATACTATGGACTATTTGCCCTGCAGCATCGCGGACAGGAGTCCTGCGGCATTGCGGTCAATGACCGCGGTGTCATTACCTGTCATAAAGATGTCGGCTTAGTCAGAGATGTCTTTAATGCGGATGAACTGAAGAAGCTTGGCAATGGACAGATGGCTATCGGTCACACCAGATATTCGACCTTTGGAACTGTTAATCGCACCCAACGCACAGCCGCTGGTTGTCAGGCATATCAAAGGACAGCTGGCGATTGCCCATAACGGCAACTTAACAAATGCAACAGAACTGCGCCGTCAGCTGGAATTCTCCGGTGCCATCTTCCATACAACAAATGATTCCGAGATCATTTCCTATATGATCATCCGAGAACGGCTGACGGCTTCTTCCATTGAAGCTGCCGTCGAACGTGCGATGGACCGTCTGGAAGGTGCCTATTCTTTAGTCATCATGTCACCGGAAAAACTGATTGCGGTCAGAGATGAGACTGGATACAGACCATTGGTCATGGGCAAGACGGAAGACGGACAGATCGTCTTTGCCTCCGAAACGTGTTCCCTGGATGTCTTAGGTGCATCATATGTACGCGATCTGGATGCAGGCGAGATTGTTGTTGTGGACAACAGCGGTATTCGTTCCATCCGTACGCACTGTAAAGGCAGATCCCATATGTGCGTCTTCGAATTTGTCTATTTTGCCAGACAGGATTCGTATATTGCCGGCATGTCCGTTCATGAAGCAAGAAAGAACGCTGGCAGGTTCCTGGCACAGGAACATCCAGTCGATGCAGATGTTGTCATCGGTGTCCCAGACTCCGGTCTGGATGCAGCAATTGGATATTCCAATGAGAGCGGCATCCCATACGGCATGGGCTTTATTAAGAATCGTTATATCGCTCGTACCTTTATTCAGCCGACCCAGGCACAGCGAGATATGGGTGTTCGGATGAAATTGAATGTGGTGCGTTCAGTCATCGAAGGAAAGCGTGTCGTCATGGTCGATGATTCTATCGTCCGCGGAACGACCAGTGCACGCATTGTTAAATTATTAAGAGAAGCAGGAGCAACGGAAGTTCATGTCCGTGTTTCCGCACCGCCGTTTATTTCTCCATGTTACTACGGTACAGATATTGATTCGAAAGACAACCTAATTGCATGTCAGATGAGCATGGAAGAAATCCGTAAAATGATTGGTGCAGATACCTTAGGATATCTAAGTGTTGAAGGAGTAAAGAAGATGGCAGCCGATGCGGACTGTGACTTCTGTGTTGGCTGCTTTACGGAAAAGTATCCATCCGCTGTTCCGGAAATACGAGCAAAGACCGCTTCGAGCAGAAAATCGGAGAACCAGAAAAACCATATAAAGGTGTGAGGAGATTTGAAGATGGCGAAGAGTTATAGTGATGCATACAAGGCAGCCGGTGTTGATGTTACGGCTGGATATGAATCAGTTGAATTGATGAAGAAGGATGTTGCCAGAACAACCATCCCTGGCGTACTGGGAGGCATCGGCGGTTTCGGCGGACTGTTTGCCCCGCAGATGGAAGGCTATGAAAAACCAGTACTGATTTCTGGAACAGACGGCGTCGGCACCAAGCTGAAGCTGGCATTCTTGCTGGACAAGCATGATACCATCGGCATCGACTGTGTTGCCATGTGCGTTAATGATGTCATCTGTGCAGGTGCAAAGCCGTTATTCTTCTTAGACTATATTGCCTGCGGCAGGAACATTCCGGAAAAGATTGCGGCCATCGTCAAGGGTGTTGCGGACGGATGCGTTGAAAGTGGATGCGCATTAGTCGGCGGGGAGACTGCAGAACATCCAGGCATGATGCCGGAAGAAGAATATGATCTGGCAGGATTTACAGTCGGCATCGTTGATGAAAAGAAGATCCTCGATATCAACAATGCAAAGGCTGGCGATGTCATGATCGGCTTAGCAAGTTCCGGTGTTCATTCCAATGGCTTCTCACTGGTGCGTAAAGTATTCGATATTGAAAAGCCGGGTGTGATTGATATGTATGGCGAACAGCTGGGCAGACCATTGGGCGAGACCCTGCTGACACCAACGCAGTTATATGTAAAGCCAATTCTGAATTTGTTGACAAAGGTCAATGTGAAATCCATTGCCCATGTGACCGGCGGCGGCTTCTATGAAAATCTCCCACGTGCCTTCGGCAAGAATCTGAATGCACATATTACAAAGGGAACCTGGGATATTCTGCCGATCTTCAAGCTGATCCAGGAAAAGGGCGGCATCAGTGAACATGATATGTTCAACACCTACAATATGGGTATCGGCATGGCCGTCATCGTTGATCCGGCAGATGCAGATCAGACCATTGCATCCCTGCAGGCAGACGGCATCAAAGCTTCCAAGATCGGTGTCATGGAGGAGGGCGGCCACGAGGTCGTCATCGACTGATGATCAACATTGCAGTCATGGTATCCGGCGGCGGCACAAACCTGCAGGCATTGATCGACCAGGCGGAGGCAGGAAACATCCCGCATGGAAAGATCAAGCTGGTGCTGGCATCCAATGAAAAGGCATACGCATTAGAACGTGCGAAGAAACACAATATTGAAACAGCAGTTGTCAAAAGAAAAGAATATGACAGTCAGGACGCATTCGACGATGCAATTGTCGAGACCCTGCATGCACATCAGATCGATATGGTCATTCTGGCAGGTTATCTTTCCATCCTTGGTGAGCGTGTCATTCATGCATATCAAGACCGTATGATCAACATTCATCCATCTTTGATTCCTTCTTTCTGCGGCAAAGGCTTCTATGGCTTAAAGGTCCATGAAGCAGCTTTAGAACGAGGTGTGAAAGTGACTGGCGCTACAGTTCATTACGTCAATGAAATCCCGGACGGCGGCAGGATCATTCTGCAGAAGGCTGTTGAGATCCAGAATGGGGATACACCGGAAGTACTCCAGAAACGCGTCATGGAACAGGCAGAATGGATCCTGCTTCCAAAGGCAGCTGAAATGGTTGCGGTAAAATTAGATAAGGAGAAATCAGAATGACAATGAACTTATATGAATATCTAAAAGGAAATGAGTATCCAGGCAGAGGCATTGCCATCGGCAGAACACCATGCGGCAAAAAGATGAGGATTGCCTACTGGATCATGGGCAGAAGTGAGAACTCCCGGAACAGAGTCTTTGTAGAAGAAGGCGACGGTATTCGCACGCAGGCATTTGATCCATCTAAGCTGTCGGACCCAAGCCTGATCATCTATGCCCCAGTAAAAGTGCTCAACGGTGTGAACATTGTGACCAACGGCGATCAGACCGATACTATCTTTGATTATTTGAAGGAAGGAAAGTCCTTCGAAGATGCTCTGCGTACCAGAACATTCGAACCGGACGGACCGAACTGGACACCGCGGATCTCCTCCATTGTCAAAGGAGCAGACTATCAGATGTCTATCCTCAAGAGCGCAGAAGGAAACAGCGAGAGCACCCAGAGAATGTTCTTCGACTACAACAATGAAGAACCTGGCTTTGGACACTTCATCTCTACCTATAAGGAAAACGGAAATCCAATTCCATCCTTTGAAGGTGCACCGATGAAGTGGAAAATGGAACATGAACCGTTTGAAGATTTCTCGGATCATATCTGGGAAGCACTGAATGCAGACAATAAAGTATCTCTGTTCACCCGTCAGATCGTCATCGAAACAGGCGAAACAGAAACTCGTATCTATAACAAGAACAAGTAAGGAGAAAAGAAAATGGCTAAGGAACTGGAACTGAAGTATGGATGTAATCCGAATCAGAAACCGTCACGTTTATTCATGGAACATGGGGAACTGCCTGTTAAAGTTTTGAATGGACGTCCTGGCTACATCAACTTTATGGATGCCCTGAACAGCTGGCAGCTGGTCAAGGAACTAAAGGAAGCAACCGGCATGCCTAGCGCTGCTTCATTCAAGCATGTATCACCTGCAGGTGCTGCTGTCGGCGAACCGTTAAGTGAGACAGACCGCAAGATCTATTTCGTTGATGAAGAGAACTTATCGCCATTAGCCTGCGCTTATGCCCGTGCAAGAGGCGCAGACCGTATGTCATCCTATGGTGACTGGGCAGCACTGTCTGATGTATGTGATGCGGATACTGCACGCTTAATTAAGAAGGAAGTATCTGACGGCGTCATTGCCCCAGGGTATACCGATGAGGCACTGGCTATCCTGAGGGAAAAGAAGAAGGGCATGTACAACGTTGTCGAGATTGATCCGAACTATGTTCCAGATCCAATTGAACGCAAGCAGGTCTTCGGTGTTACTTTCGAGCAGGGAAGAAACAATGTAAAGATTGATGACTCTCTATTCACAAATTTTGTTACCAAGAACCATGATCTGCCGGCAAATGCGGTCCGTGATCTGAAAATTGCAATGATTGCTCTGAAGTATACGCAGTCCAATTCCGTTGCCTATGCAAAGAATGGTCAGGTCATCGGTGTCGGTGCCGGTCAGCAGAGCCGTGTCCACTGTGTCCGTCTGGCTGGAAATAAAGCAGATAACTGGTGGCTGAGACAGAATCCGAAAGTCCTGGCACTTCCATTCAAGGAAGGCATCCGCAGAGCAGACAGAGACAATACAATCGATGTCTATATCTCTGATGAATATGATGATGTATTGAGAGACGGTACTTGGGAGAACTTCTTCTCCGTCAAGCCGGAACCATTATCCAGGGAAGAAAAGAATGAATGGCTGGCAAAGGAAACAGGTGTTTCCCTTGGCTCCGATGCCTTCTTCCCATTCGGCGACAATATTGAAAGAGCACATAAGTCAGGGGTTTCCTATATTGCTGAACCAGGCGGATCCATCCGTGATGACAATGTCATTGAGACATGCGACAGATACAATATCACCATGGTATTCAACGGCGTGCGTCTGTTCCATCATTGATCAGGAAAGAAGGAAATCATGAAGATATTAGTTATTGGCAGCGGCGGACGTGAACATGCAGTCATCCGCAAGCTGGCTGAGAATCAGGAGATTGAAAAAATCTGGTGTGCTCCAGGCAACGGCGGCATCGCATCTTTAGCAGAATGCGTCAATATCAAGGCCACCGATGTCATGGAAATGGTGAAGTTCGCCAAGGACAATCAGGTCGATTTCTGTGTGGTGACACCGGATGATCCATTAGCTTTAGGTATGGTCGATGAGATGGAGAAGGAAGGCATTCCTTGTTTCGGTCCAAAGGCCAACGCAGCTGTCATCGAGGCATCCAAGGCTTTCTCCAAGAACCTGATGAAAAAGTATCATATTCCAACAGCAGACTACGAGATTTTTGACAGCTCTAAGGATGCCCTGAAATACATTGAAGAAAAGAATACATTCCCAATTGTCTTAAAGGCTGACGGTCTGGCATTAGGCAAGGGTGTATTGATTGCGGAATCTCTTGCAGACGCAAAGTCAGCAGTCCGTGAACTGATGGTCGACCGTTTGTTTGGCGCGGCCGGCAATACTGTCGTTGTAGAAGACTTTATGGAAGGACCGGAAGTATCTGTGCTGGCATTTACAGATTCCAAGGTCATCCGCCCGATGATCTCCTCAATGGATCATAAAAGAGCTGACGACAATGATGAGGGACTGAACACCGGAGGCATGGGCACCATTGCCCCGTCACCATACTACACACCGGAGATTGCTCAGAGATGCATGGACGAGATCTTCCTTTCAACCATGCATGCAATGAATGCGGAAGACAGGCCGTTCAAAGGTTGTCTGTACTTCGGCTTGATGCTTACCAAGGATGGACCGAAGGTCGTTGAATACAACTGCCGCTTTGGCGATCCGGAGACGCAGGTCGTACTGCCTCTGCTGAAGAGTGATCTCTTCACCATCATGAAGGCATGTCATGATGAGACCTTGGAAGATGTCAAAATTGAATGGTCAGATGAACACTGCGCGTGTGTCATTGAAGCTTCCGGCGGATATCCGGTGGAATACAAGAAGGGCTATGAGATCCATGGCCTGGATGAAAATGGGCAGCATGAAGGCGTCTATGTATACCATGCCGGCACCAAGCTTGAAAATGGGAAATACTATACCAACGGCGGACGTGTGTTAGGCATCACCGCGAAAGGCGCAACATTGGATGATGCGTTGAAGACAGCATACGCTGCCGTCGATGAGATTGGCTTTGAAAAGATGCACTGCCGCAGAGATATTGGCAGAAAGTAAAAAACAGGGAGAACAGGATGACAGTATATCGTTGCTTTGTGGAAAAGAAAAAAACCATTTGCGGTTGAAGCAGATGGCGTGCTGTATGATCTGAAAACAGCACTTCGCACAGATAAGATCACAAGCGTCAGAGTCTTGAACCGCTATGATGTAGAGAATATTGATGAGGCAGATTACAGAGCTTCTTTAAAAACCGTTTTCAGTGAACCTCAGGTCGATGATCTGTATGAGGAAACGGCCCCAGCGCCGCAGGATAATGAATGGATTCTGGCGGTGGAATATCTGCCTGGTCAGTTCGATCAGCGCGCAGATTCCTGTGCCCAGTGCATTCAGCTCAGCACAATGAAGCAGAAGCCGGAAGTACGTACCGCAAGGCTGTATTATATTGCCGGTTATCTGAGTGATCATGATAAAGAAATCATCAAGGAGACACTGATCAATCCTGTCGAAGCACGTGAAGCAAAATTAGAGAAGCCGCAGACCATTCATCAGAACTATCCAATGCCGGATCTTCCGGAAGTGCTGGATGGCTTCAATGATCTGGATGAGGCAGGACTGAAGAAGTTCATTGAAAAGTACGGACTGGCAATGGACCTGGCCGATATTGAATTTCTGCAGAACTATTTTAAGAATGAAGAAAAGAGAGATCCAAGAATCACCGAAGTACGTGTTATTGATACATACTGGAGCGATCACTGCCGGCATACGACTTTCAATACCATCATTGAAGACGCATACATCAAGCCGGAATATATCAAGGAAACATATGAGAACTATCTGGAGCTGAGAAAGAAGCTCTATATCAACCGTCCTGACAAGAAGATTACTTTAATGGATCTCGGTACCATTGGTGCCAAGGCACTGAAGGCTTCTGGAAAACTGAAGGACATGGATGAATCCGAAGAGATCAATGCATGTTCCGTCAAGATCAAAGTCGACGTCAACGGAGAAGATCAGGACTGGTTATTGATGTTCAAGAATGAAACACACAACCATCCAACTGAGATCGAGCCGTTCGGCGGCGCTGCTACATGTTTAGGCGGTGCAATCCGCGACCCATTGAGCGGACGTTCCTATGTCTATCAGGCAATGCGCATTACCGGTGCTGCAGATCCATTGAAGCCGGTGGAAGAAACACTGAAGGGCAAGCTGCCACAGAGAAAGATTGTTACAACGGCTGCCCATGGCTACAGTTCCTACGGCAACCAGATTGGCTTGGCAACTGGACATGTCCATGAGATCTATCATCCTGGCTATGTTGCTAAGAGAATGGAAATTGGTGCTGTCATTGCGGCTGCGCCAAGTGAGAATGTCATCCGTACTGTCCCTGAACCAGGAGATGTTGTCATCCTGTTAGGCGGACGGACTGGCAGAGATGGATGCGGCGGTGCGACGGGTTCTTCCAAAGCACACAACTTAGAATCGCTGGAGACATGCGGTGCGGAAGTGCAGAAGGGCAATGCGCCGGAAGAAAGAAAGCTGCAGAGACTGTTCCGCAATCCGGCAGCTACAAAGCTGATCAAGAGATGCAATGACTTCGGTGCCGGCGGCGTTTCTGTTGCCATCGGTGAATTGGCTGACGGTCTGCATATTGACCTGAACAAGGTCACGAAGAAATACGAAGGTCTGAATGGCACTGAACTTGCCATTTCAGAATCCCAGGAAAGAATGGCTGTTGTGACAACCAAGGAAGATGCCGCAGAATTTCAGAAGCTGGCAGACAATGAGAACCTGGAGTCTACTGTTGTTGCCATCGTTACCAAAGATCCACGCATGGTCATGGAGCTGAATGGAACTGAGATTGTCAATATTTCCCGTGACTTCCTCAATTCCAACGGTGCCAAGAAATACATCACTGCTGAAGTGGATGAAGAAGTACAGGAACCTGCAGCAGCAGAAACAAAGACACTGGCAGAGCGTTTCAAGGATCTGGCTGGTGACTTGAACATCTGTTCGCAGAAGGGTCTTGTTCGAACGTTTCGACAGCACCATCGGCGGCAATACTGTCCTGATGCCGTTCGGCGGTAAATGGCAGCTGACACCTGCCCAGGCAATGGCCGCAAAAATGCCAGTGCTTGGCGGTGAGACAAATACAGCATCTTTGATGGGATGGGGCTATGATCCTTACCTGATGTCTGATTCCCCATACAAAGGAGCAGTCAACAGTGTCATCGAATCTTTGGCCAAAATCATTGCGGCCGGCGGCTCCTATCATCATGCATGGCTGACTTTCCAGGAATACTTCGGACATGTCTACAGTGATCCAAAGAGATGGGGCCTGCCGTTTGGTGCCCTGCTCGGTGCGCTGAAGGCACAGCTTGAACTTGGTGTTGCGGCAATCGGCGGCAAAGACTCAATGTCTGGTACATTTGAAGATATCGATGTTCCGCCGACCCTTGTCTCCTTTGCGGTATCCACTGCCAAGGCAGACCATATCCTCTCGGATGAGTGGAAGGGTGCAGGCCACAATGTCTATCTGCTGAAACCGGCAGTGGACAAGTACGGTGTCCCAGATTTTGAAAGTGTACGGAATACATTCGACAAGATGGAACAGCTGATTGCGGATGGCAAAGTATTATCTGTATGGACGCTGGAGAACGGCGGCATTGCGGAAGGCATCCTGAAGTGCGGCCTTGGCAATCAGATCGGTTTTACTATCAACAGCAGCTTCAATGAAAATGAATTATTCCAGAAGTGCTACGGTGCGTTTATGTTTGAAACAGCAGAGACCTGCAGCAATCTGACGCTGCTAGGCACAACGGAAAAAGAATATGTCCTGAAGTATCAGGATGTCACAATGGATTATGCAGAACTGCAGAAGATCTATGAAGACAAGCTGCAGCCGGTCTATCCATACTTATCCAAATTGAATGACAAGATTGCCCCGATTACCAGTGCGGAAACAGAGAACATGCATGCATCCTACAGGTGTGCAAAGCCGCATGTTTTGATTCCGGTCTTCCCTGGAACAAACTGTGAATACGATACCGCCCGTGCCTTTGAAAGAGAAGGCGCAGAAGCAGAAATCTTCGTAGTCCGCAATTTAACATCCAAGGATATTGAGGAGAGTGCTGACAGCTTTGCACAGGCAATCAAGAGATCACAGATCATTGCCATTCCAGGCGGCTTCTCCGGTGGTGATGAACCAGAAGGATCTGCAAAATTCATTACAGCCTTCTTCCGCAATCCAAAGGTCAAGAAAGAAGTGACTGACCTGCTGGACAACAGAGAAGGTCTGATGCTTGGCATCTGCAACGGTTTCCAGGCTTTGATCAAGCTGGGACTTGTTCCATATGGAAAGATCATTGATACAGATGAGCACTGCCCAACACTTACCTTCAATACCATCGGCAGACACCAGTCGATGTTAGTTCGTACGAGGATTTCCTCAGTGAAGTCTCCTTGGCTGAAGTCTGCCAAGACTGGTGATGTCTATGACGTTGCCATCTCACATGGAGAAGGCAGATTCGTCGCTGAACCGAATGTCATGAAACAGCTGATTGACAATGGTCAGATTGCGGCTCAGTATGTCGATCTCAACAATGATCCGACCGACAATGTCCGCTTTAACCCAAACAACTCCTATGATGCCGTTGAGGCAATTCTGTCTCCGGATGGAAGAATTTTAGGGAAGATGGGACATTCGGAAAGAAGCTGGAAAAGATTTGTACTGCAACATTCCTGATCTGAAGACAGAGGAATTCATTTTCAAGGGCGCTGTCGAATACTTCAAGTAGCTGAGATTGGCACCGGTTGAAAGACTGGTGCTTTTCTTTTAGAAAGACGCATTATAATAAACAAAAGAAATCAGGTGCAGAAAATGGATGAGATCAATCGGATTATTTCACTGTCAAATGCCTTCGGCCCATCCGGCTTTGAGGAGGATGTCAGTGCAGCTGTTGAAAGTGAATTGAAAGATATTTATCAAGTTGAACGTGACCACATGTCGAATGTGACCTGCATGTCTGCCATAGACAGCACAAAGCCGACGGTGATGTTTGATGCGCATCTGGATGAAGTGGGTGTCATTGTACAGGCAGTCAAGCCGAATGGGACACTGCGCTTTCTGACCCTGGGACGCTGGCAGGAGTCATCTTTCCCATCCAGTTCCTTCCAGATCAGAGATAGGAATGGAAATCTTCATCAGGCAGTTGTGGCAGTGAAGCCGCCGCATTTCATGAGTGCAGCAGAAAAGGCAAAGCCGCTGGATATTGATGACATGGTCCTGGATCCAGGCACCTGTTCAAAAGAAGAGACAGAGGCACTGGGCATCGGCATTGGTTCACCGGCAGTCCCGGATGTCACCTGTGACTATGATGAAACAAGAAAGGTATTTTATGGCAAGGCGTTTGACTGCCGGATCGGGGCTGCGGCAGCGGTTGAGACCATGCGTCAGCTGAAGAATCTTGATCTGCCATGCAATGCGGCGGCCAGCTTTTCGGCACAGGAAGAGGTTGGTGAACGCGGTGTTCTGGCCAATGCCAGAAAGATCCATCCAGATGTCATGATCTGCTTTGAAGGATGTCCAGCCGACGATACTTTCTCAGAAGACTACATGGTGCAGTCTGCTCTGCATCAAGGACCGATGCTGAGACATATGGATGTGTCCATGATCACCAACTGGCGTTTTCAGAAACTTGCCCTGGATACCGCTCATGCCTTGGCAATCCCAGTGCAGGAATCTGTCCGCAAAGGCGGCGGCACCAACGGCGCCAAGGTCAATGAAACATATGCAGTTCCAGCCATTGTTATCGGCATTCCTGTCCGCTATATCCATTCCAGCAACTGCTGGGCTGCGCTGGATGACTATGAGAATGCAGTCAAGCTGGCAGTGGAACTGACTAAGATCCTCAGTCAGGAAACTGTCGCAGCATTATAAAATTTCAGCTGAAGCAGAGATTCATCATTCTCTGCTTTTGTTTTTTAGAAATACGTTGGATAATAACTGCATGATTGAACTGCCTGAGAAGTATCAAAAAGAAATGAAGGACCTGCTGCAGGACGAATATGATGCATATGAGGCATCCTTTATGCAGCCAAGCTGGCATGGCTTACGGGTGAATACAGCGAAGATCACTGTGTCTGACTTTTTAGAACAGTTCCCGTATCGGCTGGAACCGGTGCCATGGACGGAGAATGGTTTTTATTACCGCGAGGAAGATCCGGTCTCCAAACATCCGTACTACTATGCAGGTCTTTACTATATCCAGGAGCCAAGTGCGATGCTGCCGGCGGCGTCTGTGCCCATTGAACCTTATGACAGAGTGCTGGATGTCTGTGCGGCACCAGGGGGAAAAAGCACAGAACTAGGTGTGAAGCTGAAGGGAACAGGTGTCTTGTTTGCCAATGACATCAGCGTCTCCAGAAGTCAGGCACTGCTGAAGAATGTTGAGCGCTTCGGCATCAAGAACGCTTTTGTGATGGCTGAGGATTCCGACAAATTCAAGCGTTATTTTCCACAGTACTTTGATAAGATCCTGATTGATGCGCCATGCTCTGGGGAAGGCATGTTCCGCAAGGAGAACAGTCTGATTCGGTCCTGGGTGGAAAGAGATTCTGATTATTATGTGCCAATCCAAAAAGGGATCATGAAGAACTGCCTGGAAATGCTGAAGGACGGCGGAAGCATTGTTTACTCAACCTGCACCTTTTCACCGAAGGAAGATGAAGAGATCATTCAGTATGCACTCTCATTGGAACCATCTCTGCGTGTTGTGCAGGTGAAGTGTCAGGAAGGATTTGTGCAGAATCAATATGGAACGAAACTCTTTCCGCACCGCATCCATGGTGAAGGGCATTTTGTCTGCCTGCTGCAGAAAGGTGAAAAGAGACCACTGCAGAAAAGTTCTGCTCCGTATGACTATCATGTATCGCCTGTTCATATGCAGCTGTATGACGGCAGCGAAACGGTGATGAATGACAGGCACTACTTTATTCCTGACTGCGGGGTGGATACGAAGGGATTAAGGATCCTCCGTTCAGGTCTGCTGCTGGGAGAAGAGAAAAAAGGGCGCTTTGAATTTGACGGCGCTCTTGCGATGGCAATGAAGGAAAGAGAAGCAGAGAATGTGCTGAATTTTTCCAAGGATGATGAAAGAGTCATCCGCTATCTCAAAGGAGAGACACTGGATATTACGGATATGCATGTCAATGATGGGTATGCATTGGTCTGCGTTGACCATCAGCCGCTTGGCTTTGCAAAGATATCCAAGCATGTATTCAAGAACAAGTATCCAAAAGGTTGGATTTTTCGTTAAAAGTGAAGTTCATAGTGAACTTCTCTTTTAATATTAATTTGTCCAGCTGCTGATGACATTGTCCCAGATGTAATACTTTTCTGGATCATCAGAATCAAAGACAACTACAGACTGTTCCTTGATGACATCCCAGTGTTCTTCAAGATATGCATCAAGCATATTGGATCGGGTACTGTCATGGGAAGTGAGGATCTTTAGAAGCTGCTTGTCATTTCCGTTGTAGTAATAAACTCTTTTGAGTTCTGCGGATGTTCCAGAAGCTTTGGTCCCATTGTCTGTTGTCAGACAAGTCTGATCAAATGTTTTAGGCATCATGGCTTGATTCCATCTGCTGGAGGCATAGAAAACAATGAATTCATTCTCCATCGTACTGCTTTCAGGAGAATTAGGCATGACAGATACGGACAGCGGTGAACCATTGTATTTGATAAATATTTCGCCATACATTTCACCGGCAGATACATTGGCAGCGGGAAGCTTTCGTCGCGGGCAGTAAGAGAAGATCCTTCAAGGTTGTATGGAACGAAGTCAACGATGCTGATCAGAATAAGATGAAGGAGCTGAGCAGATATTACCATTACAGTAAATACAATGAGAATGGTATGCCATGTTCGCTGTGTGACTTTCTTTTTTGTTTCTGCTTCTGCCTGAGCAATCAATTCTTTGACAGTTTCATTCTCGGCAATGGAGTCATGCGGCTGTCTGCCGGTGATCAGTTCATCTAAAGAAATATCAAGAATGGAGGAGATCGGTTCCAGCAGAGAGATATCTGGAAGACTTTTCCCGTTCTCCCATTTGGATACCGCAAAAGTTGTAACGCCAAGTTTATCTGCCAGTTCTTTCTGCGTCATATTCTTAACTGTGCGGTGTTCACGAATGATCGTGCCGGTCCTGGATGTATTCATATGAGTACCTCGCTACCTAGAGAATAAACGAAACCTGGCGCAAAGCAATTGACTTACGTTCAACCTGCCTTTTTCTACGCTGTTTTGCTAAAAAACTGTCATAGAAGTGACAGTGTGTTACTGCATGACAAATTCATGATTGATGATCTGTGCCAGTGCCTGCTTTTCCTGCAGTTCCAGAAAGGCAGCCTGGACCGAGTTCAGCAGGAGCTGTTTCATCTGAGTGTCATTCAGATGGAAGGAAGAACGGACATGGCGCAGTTCTTTTCTCGTATTGGTGTTGGAAACGGAAGTGTTGTCAGAATTGATGGTGATGAGCAGGCCTTTCTCTAAATAGGTCTGAATTGGTTCATCGGAGATCTTTGTGAATACCCCGGTATTGATATTGCTGGTCGGACACAGTTCCAGGGGAATCTGCTGATTGATCAGTCTCTGCATGACTTCTTCATTTTCATATGCACGGACGCCATGGCCGATCCTTTTGGCACCATAGTTCAGGGCAGAAAGGATGCTCTGCGGACCAGAAGCTTCTCCGGCATGGATTGTAAATGGGATGCTCAGCTGACTGGCATAGGCGAAGATGTCTTCATAGCGTTCATTTGGGAACAGTCCTTCCGCACCGGCCAGGTCAACGGCACAGACTCCATGATGCAGATATCTTTCGGCAATGCGTACAGTTTCAAGGTTTTCTTTTGTATTGTTATCCCCGCTGCGCATACAGCAGAGAATCAGCTGTCCGTTGAAGTGAGAATCCTGCAGTCCCTGGATTGCAGCCTGAACTGCTTCTTCCTGTGTGAGCGAACTGTTGCAGCATTTCTGCGGGGCAAAGCGGATCTCAGCATAAATAAAGCCCTGTTCTTTCAGTTCCTCACAAAGATTGCCAACCGATAAGCGGACAGTATCCGCCTGATCCAGCAAAGCAGTCGGCAGATCAAACTTTGTCAGATAGCTGACCAGACTCCCACAGTTCTTTGGTGCCTGCAGCATCCGCCGCAGTTTGGCATCACTTAACGGCAGCTCCATGCCTTTCAATTTGGCCAGCATACGGGCTGACTTCAGAGAAAGAGATCCATCCAGATGCAGATGAAGGTCAATCAGGCAGTTCAATCGATGTTCCGGTGAAACAGATGATTCCAGCTGGTTCTTTACAGACATGTTTGCCATCCCAGATTCTCCTCGTTTTTTTATGGTCGATTATATCGTAATGAGGAAGGAAAATAAGAAAAACTTTCAGGAAAACAAAAAAGCAGCCTCAGGATCTCTCCTGCCGGCTGCTTAAACAGAATATTTATTTCTGGCTTGGATTTTTTTCACCGATCCACTCGAGCTTGTATTCACCTGTGCATTCCAAAGTGCCGCCTGCACTCAGATCAATGGATTCCTCATTCTCGTAGTAGTCTTTGACATGTCCCAGAGCATCCTTGACATGAAGTCCTGCATCATTGATTGCCTTGACCTTATATACACCAGGCTTCAAGGTGCGCGGGATATCATAGATGCCAGGTGTCACTGTCAGCTGATTGTCATCAGAGATATAGATCAGATGCTGACGTTTGTTGTTGAGAACAGCGTTGACCTTCTGGTAGAAACGTTCTCTTAAGAAGAACATATCTGAATGCTGGACGGCATAGGTGAACTTCTTGGAAGGGGTCTGCACCGTAATATGGTCATGATCCTTGGTGTTTCTCTTGATATAGCCGAGACGGTGGACATTAACGATTTTTTCAGATAAAAAGTAAAGAGCTGCTTCTGTTTCATACAGCGTGCCTTCAATCTTCTCAGAACCGGATCTTTCCGCAGAATCTTCAATATTATGAATGGTCCCTTTGCGGATTTCAGCGATGCTCTTGACCGCAAATTCCTGCGGAACAGAGTCCTTTTTGACATTGTAGACAGCTTTGACTGCATTCAGGCAGTGTTCGCCGTCATGAAGCAGGATCTGCGGAAGCGGGTAGAACTTTGCCAAGGCATCCTCTGCCTTGTTGTTCTCCAGCCAGGTATCCATGATCATATCCTTCATATTCGGCTGTGCAGTCACTAAGGTCTGGAAAAGATCATACTTTACCGGTAAGCCATAGCTTGTGATAATTGCCTTGCAATTCTTACATATATAATGACCGTCAGCTAGTTTTTCGTGACGGTTGAACATTCCTGTGGCTTCACTTAAACAGAAATCGCATACTTTATTATTCTTAGCCATAGCACCTCCTAAAATCTCGCTTTATTATATAGTACATGTTTTTAAAATAAAAGTGAAAGCTCCTGCATGCATAAGGAACAGTCTGAAAGTTCTGTGAAATCAGGAGTGAAAGTGCTCTTGGAAAGACCATGCGGATGCGGATCAATCCTGATGGAAAACTGAAAACGGTTATTCCTTTCAGAAAGCTGACAGTTGAGCTGAATCTGAGGAGAAGACACGCACGGACCCGTAGACAAATATTTTTTTGGAAAATCATTGACATCATCTTTGGGAGAATGTAAGATAGTCAATGCTTAGCGAAAAAAGGTCTCACACTGTGAGGCTTAAATTTAGTCTAAGAAAAGGCACACACGGTGATGTGTGCACAAAGGTGAGAGGAGATTACAATGCCAACAATAAACCAGTTAGTACGCAAAGGTCGTACTGATAAAGTTTACAAGTCAAAGTCCCCTGCATTGAACAGAGGCTTTAACACACTTCAGAATCATGCAACAAAGCTTGACAGCCCACAGAAGAGAGGCGTCTGCACTCGTGTCGGTACAATGACACCTAAGAAGCCAAACTCAGCATTACGTAAGTATGCCCGTGTTCGTCTTTCCAATGGACTCGAAGTAACAGCTTATATCCCAGGTGTTGGACACAACTTACAGGAGCATTCTGTCGTTATGATCAGAGGCGGCCGTGTTAAGGATTTACCAGGTGTCCGTTACCACATTATCCGTGGCACACTTGACTGTGCAGGCGTCGCTGAGAGAAATCAGTCTCGTTCTTTGTACGGTGCAAAGAAGCCAAAGGCTAAGTAAGAGAGGAGAAGATAGAACATGCCAAGAAAAGGTTATATAGCAAAGCGTGAAGTACTGCCGGATCCAATCTACAATTCAAAGCTCGTTACAAAGTTGATCAACAAGATCATGATCGACGGCAAGCGCGGAACAGCACAGACAATTCTGTACGATGCATTTGCTGCAATTGAAAAGAAAACAGGCGAGAACCCAATGGAAGTATTCGAGAAGGCTCTCGGAAATGTAATGCCTCAGTTAGAGCTGAAGGTAAGACGTGTAGGTGGTGCAAACCTGCAGGTCCCAGTAGAAGTTTCTGCTGAAAGAAAGTTAACATTAGGCCTCCGCTGGATCGTAAGCTATGCAAGACTCCGTCATGAAAGCACGATGGAAGAAAGACTTGCTGCTGAGATCATGGATGCAGCTAACGGTACAGGCGCTTCTGTAAAGAAGAAGGAAGATGTACATAAGATGGCTGAAGCAAACAAGGCGTTTGCTCACTATCGTTTCTAATATAGGAAGGAGCAATAAATGCCTAGAGAGTTCCCATTAGACAAGATTCGTAATATCGGAATCATGGCTCACATCGATGCTGGCAAAACAACAACAACTGAGCGTATTCTGTATTACACAGGTAAGATTTATAAGATCGGTGAGACTCATGATGGTGCTTCCCAGATGGACTGGATGGCTCAGGAACAGGAACGTGGTATCACGATCACTTCCGCAGCTACAACATGTCATTGGAAAGACTGTCAGATCAATATTATCGATACTCCGGGGCACGTCGACTTCACTGCTGAAGTAGAACGTTCTCTGCGTGTCCTTGACGGTGCTGTTACAGTCCTCGACTCCAAAGCTGGTGTTGAGCCTCAGACAGAAACTGTTTGGAGACAGGCAACAGAGTATCATGTTCCACGTATCGTCTTCTCAAATAAGATGGACGCTACTGGTGCTGACTTCAATATGAGTGTTGCTTCTATCGGAAGCCGTTTAGGAGCCAAGGCAGCTGCAATCCAGATGCCAATCGGTTCTGAAAGTTCCTTCCGCGGAATCATCGATCTCGTTACGATGAAGCAGGAAATGTATGCAAATGATCTGGGTACGGATATTCATGTCGAAGAGATTGAAGATCAGTATCTGGAAGAAGCTAAGACAAAGAGAGCAGCAATGCTCGAGGCAATTGCTGATTATGACGATGATGTCATGATGAAGGTCCTGGATGGTGAAGAACCAACCGTTGAAGAGATCAAGAGAGCAATCCGTGCCGGTGTTATGACTTCTGAATTCTTCCCAGTTCTGTGCGGTTCCGCATATAAGAACAAGGGTGTTCAGATGCTGCTGGATGCAGTTGTAGACTACCTGCCTGCTCCTACAGATATTCCTGCAATTGATGGTCATTTATCTGACGGTACACCTGAAGTACGTCATCCAAGTGATGATGATCCATTCTCTGCTCTTGCATTCAAGATTGCAACAGACCCATTTGTAGGCCGTTTGACATACTTCAGAGTTTACTCTGGACATGCTGAAGCAGGCTCTTATGTTCTGAATGCAACCAAGGACAAGAGAGAAAGATTAGGCCGTCTGGTCCGCATGCATGCAAACCACCGTGCTGATATCACAGATGTATACACTGGCGATATTGCCGGTGCTGTAGGTCTGAAGTACACAACAACATCAGATACACTCTGCGATGAAAATCATCCAATCGAATTGATGCAGATGGTCTTCCCAGAACCAGTTATCCAGATGTCAGTTGAACCTAAGACAAAGGCAGACTCCCAGAAGATGGATGTCGCTCTGCAGAAGCTTGCAGAAGAAGATCCAACCTTCAAGACATATACAGATGAAGAAACAGGCCAGACAATCATTGCCGGTGTCGGTGAACTTCAGCTGGATATCATCCTCGACCGTATGAGAAGAGAGTTCAAGGTTGAAGCAACATCAGGTGCTCCACAGGTTGCTTATCGTGAAACAATCAAGGGTACAGCAGAGGTTGAAGGCCGTTTCATCAGACAGTCTGGTGGACATGGTCAGTATGGTGATGTATGGATCAGATTCATGCCGAACCCAGGCAAGGGATTTGAATTCGAAGATAAGACTGTCGGCGGATCCATTCCTAAGGAATTCATCAAGCCTACACAGCAGGGTCTGGAAGAAGCTCTTCCTAATGGACTTGTTGCCGGTTATCCGGTCGTAGATATCAGAGCTGAACTGTTTGACGGTTCTTACCATGATGTCGACTCTTCCGAACAGGCATATAAGATTGCTGCTTCCCTTGCATTAAAGGAAGCTGCAAAGAAGTGCAGCCCAACAATCCTCGAACCAATCATGGCTGTTGAATTACTGCTCCG
>Ga0268356_11252_pt1 | contig 27845 bp, 33 predicted proteins | sample BioMet10_FD_194415 | JGI IMG/M metagenome (GOLD analysis project Ga0268356, IMG submission 194415) | Sewage microbial communities from Oakland, California, United States - Biofuel 10 (PacBio Assembly) | ecosystem: Engineered > Wastewater > Sewage > Unclassified | place: USA: California | collected...
ATCCAGCGATTCCACGGCCGCGTCAAGGTGCGATTCGTCAACGATGAGCGAGATGTTTGCCTCGCTCGACCCCTGGGTGATCATCATCACGTTCACCGATTTGTCGGCAAGGGCCGAGAAGATCATCTTTGCAACGCCGGGCCGGCCGATCATCTGGGCGCCGTTGATGTTGATGGACGCCACCTTGTCGATGTAGGTAAGCGCCTTTACCACGCGGTTGTCGCGGTGGCCGTTTCTCACAATCATTGTGCCCGGGTGCGACGGATTGAAGGTGTTTTTCACCCGCACGAGAATGTTCTTCCTCATTGCCGGGTCAATCGAACGCGGGTGCATGACCTTTGCGCCGAAGTACGAGAGCTCCATGACCTCGATGTACGAGACGCTCTTTTAGGACCCGGGCGTCGTTGATCACCCGCGGGTCGGAGGTCATGATGCCGTCCACATCGGTCCAGATCCAGATCTCGTCCGCATCGATCCCGGCGCCGATGATGGACGCCGAGTAAGTCCGAACCGCTCCGGCCCAAGGTCGTGACGATCCCCTGCTCGGTGCAGCCCATGAACCCCATGACCACCGGGATCTCCGTCTTTGAGGAGCGGCCCGATCTTTGCTTTTATCCGGGCATCGCTCTCCACAAGGGCGGTCGCCTCGCCGTGCTGGGGCGTGGTAAGTATTCCCGCTTCGCACCCGTCAAGGACCGTGGACGGGATCCCCCGCTGCCGTATCGCCGCTCCCACGATCGGGGCAAGGAGCCGTTCGCCATAGGAGATAACGTAGTCTTTTGAGCGGGGCGTGAGCTCGCGGAGGTTATAGATTGCAAAGAGGATGTGCTGGAGGCTTGCGAGGCGCTTTTCTATCACCGCACCGGCCTCTTCTACGTAATCGGGAGCAGCCCCTTCGAGCGTCTTCATGTGGCGCTCGCGGAGTGCGGCGATCAGCGGCGGAACCGCGGCGCAGTTTTGGGCAGTGGGGAGCTTTTCCGCGATATCGATGAGCTGGTCGGTTACGCCACGCTGGGCCGATACCACGACCGCGAGTTCGTCCCCGGCGTTGTGGTGTTTCTCTAAAATATCGACCACAAGGCCGATGCACCGTGCGTCCGCAACGGAAGTCCCGCCAAATTTCATGAGATATTTCATGTCACGCTCACTCTTTGCCTGTACTATTTCTTTATTTTACTATACGGCGCACAGAATTATAATATGCATGCAGACGACGTGGTGGACTGCCACGTGCTCGTGATCGGCAGCGGCGGCGCGGGAGTCCGGGCGGCAATCGAGGCAGCCGGGTCCGGCGACGTGGTAATGGTCACAAAGACGATTGCAGGGAAAGGCGGGTGCACCACGATGGCGGAAGGCGGCTACAACGCGGTGCTCCGCGAGGCCGATTCCTGCACCATCCACTACGAGGATACGCTCAAAGGGGGAGCGTACTTAAACGATCCGGAGCTGGTAAAGGCGCTCGTGCACGAGTCGCCGCTCCGGATGGCCGACCTGATCCGCTGGGGTGCGGTCTTCGATTTTACGGATAATAACGAGGTCGCCCAGCGCCCGTTCGGGGGCCAGCGGTTCCCCCGGACCTGCTATGCCGGGGACCGGACCGGCCACGAGATGATGATGACGCTCGTGGAGCGTCTCGATGCCTGTGATGTGACAAAGCTTGAAGAGGTAACGGTCATCGATCTCTTGAAAGACGGCGACCGGGTATCAGGTGCCATCGCCCTTGACGAGAAAGGTGAGCTGGTCGCGATCACGGCCGACAGCACGATCGTTGCGACCGGCGGCGGGACGAAGGTCTATGATGTTTCCACGAACTCGTCGAGCGGGACCGGCGACGGGTTTGCCATGGGATACCGGGCGGGAGCGGAGCTCATCGATATGGAGATGGTCCAGTTCCACCCGACCGGGGCAGTGTACCCGTACGATGCCCGGGGGCGGCTCATCACCGAGGCCGTCCGTGGCGAGGGTGGCGTCCTGAAAAACCGGCTCGGGGAACGGTTCATGAAGAACTACGACCCGGACCGGATGGAGCTTCTCGACCCGGGACGTGGTCTCCCGGGCGATTGCAACGGAAATCGCGCAGGGCCGGGGAACACAGCGGGGCGGCGTGTACCTCGATGTGACCCATCTGCCCAAAGAACAGATCGAGACCCGACTTCCGGTGATGCTCGAACAGTTCCTCACCTATGGTGTGGACATCCGGACCGAACCCATGGAGGTCGCCCCGACCGCCCACCACATCATGGGCGGCCTGCGGATAACGCCCGAGTGCCGGACAACGCTCCCCGGTCTCTTTGCCTGCGGGGAATCGGCGGGCGGCGTGCAGGGTGCAAACAGGCTCGGCGGGAACGCCCTTGCCGACACGCAGGTCTTCGGGAAACGGGCCGGCGAGTCCGCGGCAAAAGAGCCGCGCCGGGAAAAGAAGGTTGACAAGGCGCAGATCGAGCAGCAGCAGAAGCAGCTCGACAAATTCATGAGCGGAACGGCAAACCCGGCCGATGTCAGAAAAGAGCTCCAGCTTGCGATGTGGAAGGGCGCCGGGATCTTCCGTGACGAGGCGGGGCTGAAAAGTGCGCTTGTTACCGTAAACCGCCTCATGCAGGTGCCGGTCAAAGCCGCGTCGGCCCGGAACCTCGCGGACTGCTGTATTATCGAGAACATGTTCCTCACCGCATCGCTCATCTGCCGCTCGGCCCTGATCCGGCCCGAGTCCCGGGGCGCTCACATGCGTATCGATCTCAAACAGGAGTGGGACGCGATGCATTCCCCCTACGGCCATACGTACATCTCGAAAGATCGCGAGGGGATCGAGAAGCGGGAGGCGGCAGCATGAAGGAGCTCCACGTAACCGTCCAGCGGTTCGACCCCGAAAAGGACAAGGAGCCCCGGTTCGTGCCGTACACCGTGAATGTGAACGACGGCGCCCGGGTCCTCCACGTGCTGCACGCGATCCACGATTCGACTCGATGCAACGCTCGCATACCGCTACTGCTGCAGTTCGGGGCAGTGCGGGAGCTGTGCGGTGCCGGGTGAACGGGGAACCGGTCCTTGCCTGTATGGCGGAGGCTACGGACGGGATGGTAATTGCGCCGCTCAACCTCCCGGTCAAAAAAGATCTCGTGGCCGATATCCTCCCGAAGATCCAGCAGGTTGCATCGCTGGTGCCAAAAGAGCACGGGACGGAACGTCTCCCGGTCAAGGCCTGAGATCGATGCGATGAAACCCCTCCGGGAATGCATCGAATGCATGGCCTGCGTCTCGGTCTGCCCGGCGATGGATGTGACAAAGTTCTGGGGCCAACCGCGATGCGCCAGGAGATGCGGCTTGCACTTGATCCCCGGGACAGCAAAAACCGGGTGCCGGACGCAGTCCGCGACGGCCTCTTTACCTGCACGAGCTGCCAGGCCTGCTACAAGGTCTGCCCGAAGAAGATCAGGATCCCGGGCAAAGCGATCGAAAAACTCCGGGCGCTCGCAAACAAGCAGGGCTTCACGCTCCCCCGGCACCGCGAAGTCGAGGCGCTCATCAAAGAGACAGGCCGGAGCGTTGTCCGGACCGCACCGAGTTTCATGGAGCAGTCGGGCTTCATCATCGAGCCGGACGGCCCGGTACGGGCAACGGTCGGGTTCTTTGTCGGCTGCATGTACAACCTGCGCCAGCAGCAGTCGGCGCTCGATGCGATGGAAGTCTTAAAAAGGAACGGTATCCGGGTGATCATCCCCCGCGACCAGGTCTGCTGCGGTTCGCCGCTGATCCGGACCGGCCAGCTGGATTATATCGAGACGCTCAAGAAACGCAACATCGATGCGTTCCGGAGCCGGCGGCTCGATACGGTGATGACGATGTGCGCCGGGTGCGGTTCGACTCTCAAGAACGATTACGTTACGCCGTTTAAGGTGATGGACATCAACGAGATCCTCACCAAATACGGCATCGAGCCGCCGGCAAAACTCCCGCTTACGGCAACCTATCACGATCCCTGCCATTTAATGCGGGGCCAGGATATCACAAAGGAACCCCGCCAGATCATCCGGCAGGTGGTCGATCTCGTGGAGATGCCGGCCATCTGCTGCGGTTCGGGCGGCGGCGTGAAGTCCGGTATACCTGAAGAGGCAGCGGCGCTTGGGGAGAAGCGGCGTGAGGAGATCAAAAAGACCGGTGCCGATATTGTGATCACCTCATGCCCGTTCTGCGAGTTCCACATCGCGAGCCACTCGGACAAGCCGGTGAAAAATATTATGACGGTTTTACTTGAGGGGTACCGGGAGAAGGACCGGCAGGCACAGGTAAAGAAAGAGTAACGGGATACACAGGTCAGGGTATCTGAACCCCTGCCAGGTACCTTACCTTTTTCACGCTAATCCGGGCCCGAGACGGTCTCTGATTAGCCATTTTTGGATCAGGGATCCTGTTTCCACAGGAAATTGTGTCCACGCGCATAGAAAATATTGTTTTAATCGGGTATTTCCTGAAATGGAGCTCTTTTCTTGCTAATTTTTCCTGCAAAATAGCGGGCTTCTTTTGGCCGGCTTTTTTTGGGAGGTGCTGGTGGTCATCTTGTGGTGGGATCGACCGGCCGGAGGCCGTTGGCGGTCGTTTTTTATTTTACGTCGGGAAAAGTTGGGAGAATTGGAAAGGATCGTCTGAGACCTTTCAGGGGTTAAGAAGCTCTTCTCGGGCTGCCACCGTATGGCCATGAGGGCATCCCCCGGTTGCGATGATGAGGTATTACCTGTCCCGCGGCCGGATTGAAAAAAAAGATCACTCCCATGAGCAAGAAGTCAGGTTATCCATTGAGGGATGTGAAAAAAAAATCTTCACCGGATCCCGACATTTACCTCCTGCCCGATACGCGGTATCGGGTATTTCTCCCGAATGATCGCAAAGGTATACGGCACGGCAAACAGGAACCCCACGCACCCGAAAAAGAGGAACCGCAGGCCGTCGGATGCAATAAGATCGATGACTGCCATCAGCGCAAAGGTGCAGGCGAACTGGCCCAGATTCAGGGCAACGGAGAAACCGCCGCTTGCCCGGCCGAGGAACTGCCGAGGAGTGACCGCCGCAATCCCGTTGAAGATGGTCGGCATCAGGATACCCTCACCGATGCCGATCATAATTACCGCAAACGCCGCTACAGTCAGCGATGTTGCGATACCAAGACTGCACAGCCCGATTCCAAAGGAGACAAAGCAGAAAACCAGCAGGGTGTTTTTCCTGAACTTCCCGGCAAACCTGCCGTAAAAGATCCCGACAAGTGTCGAGGCAATGCCCGAGATTCCGAGAAAGATCCCACTGAGCAGCGCGGTGTTGTTGCTTACGAGCCGTGCGGCGTCCATGGACGCTATGAGGTAGGGGAGCCGTGAGGGCATGACAAAAAACAGCAGGTTCCCGAAAAATACCGTGACATAAATTATAAGGAGGGATCCCGCCGGAAATGCTGCGTCAGACTCTGTGTCCGTCCCGGCCATTTTTGGCCGGGCCGGCTCTCTCATGGTAAAAAGAATGCCAAGGAAGATAACTACGCCGATAAGGTAGATCAAAAATGCCGCACGCCAGGAAATACATGCCAGAAAGCCCCCGCTCGTCTCAAGGATAAGTACCCCAAGACCCATGGAGGCGGCCTGGTACCCGAGAACTTTTGTGCGGACATAGCCGTCGTAATAGCTGATGACGAGCGCAGATGTCGTGCAGATGATGCCAGCGATTCCAATACCGAGGATGAACCGGGCAACGAGGATTGCCGGGAGCGTAGCAAGGTAAAACCCGGAGCTGCCGGCAAGGGAAAAAACTGCAACAGATGCGGCGAGCACGCGGATTTTGCCGATCCTGTCCGAAAGTGCACCGATAAAAAATCCGGTGAGTGCTATTGCAAGCGCGGGAAGCGTGATAATAAGCGAGACGGTTGCTTCCGATGCATCGGGAAACGCACTGCTGATTAAGGGAAGCGCCGGTGCGATAGCTGCCCCGCCCATGAGGATCATCATGGCAGAGAGCATGAGGAAAATAAAAGTCCATTTTGTCGGTTTGAATGGCGTATCGGTCATGTCCTATTCAATCCCGTGGGACAGTTTAAATAAAAAGTGCTCCTGAATCTAGGAGCAGAGAATGATTGACGAATCCCTCCTTGTTCAGCTTAAAAATATCGGGATGAGCGAGTACGAAGCGAAGATATACGCCATCCTGTCGGCACTGCGGATTGCCACCGGGCGGGAAATCCACGAACAGACAAAAATCCCCCGCGGGAGAGTATACGAGACGCTTGCATCCCTCTCCCGGAAAGGATTTATCTCATCGTCGGGCAGGTGGCCGATCCGGTACTCGCCCATCGATCTCAGCCAGACATTCGAGCGCCTGAAAAAGGAGTCCGTCCGTTCTCTCGACGATCTGTACGAACGGCTCCGTACGCTCGATACCGGACTGCCGGAATCCCGGATCCAGGGATATGAACTGCGCACAGAGTGGACTCGGGACAACCAGATCCGGATGATGCTGCGCCGTGCAAAATTCGAGATTATCTTTCTCTGCAACGATGAGGCGTTCCTTACCCGGTACAGCGGCGACATCTCCCATGCGGCAAAACGGATTGCCGCCTATCTTGTGATCGGGAAAAAAGATCTTGCGCCCTTTGCACCGGTCAAATGCTACACGGGTGGCAAGGACATCGCATCCTCCCTTTTTTCCCACGACGAAGCGGAAAACATCGACCTCTCCCTGAAACTGGCTGTGATTGCAGACCGCCGCGAATCCCTCTTTATCACGGAAGAGAACGCGAACATGACGGGGATATTCATCTGCCCGGACATTTATGCCGGTTACCTGTCAAGAAAAATTATCGATGAAATCCGACCGGTTGGCCGGTCACGTAAAACCACTTAAAGAAACTGCTCCTGATTTTGGTATCAGGGTTACCGGGGTTCCCGTTGTCGCATCGGATTTTTCCTGCCATATACCTCCCCCTCGGAGGACTGCGGCTTCCTGATTCCCCACATCAGTTATGAATAAATAGGTACTTCCGTTCAAGATGGTTGTATGAAAAAGGAGAGCAAATCCTACCTGAAAATTGAAAATATCGTCACATCGGGGTCGCTTGCGGCTTCATTCAACCTTGAACTCATCTCCCGAACCATACCGGATTGCAAATTCAACAAAGAACGGTTCCTCGGAGTGGTCTTCAATATGCCAAACCCGAAAGCCACGGCCCTCATTTTTTCTTCGGGCAGGGTGGTCCTTACCGGTTTTTTGCGGCACGAGGATATCCCGGTCGCAGTGCAGAACCTCCTGAACACATTCAATGATTCGGGGATTGTCTGCCACGACAAACCGGAGGTCCGCGTCAAGAATATTGTCTGTACCTATGCAATGGGAAGCGAATGCAACCTGACCCGCGTTCTGACCGCGCTCATGGATTCCGAACGGGTGGAATACGAGCCGGAGACCTTCCCGGGGCTGGTATGCCGGATTACGGACCCGAAACTGGTATTCCTTCTTTTTTCCTCAGGGAAGATGGTCATTACCGGCGGGACTACCATGGAGGATGTCAGGAAGGGGCTTGGCATTTTCCTTGAAAAACTGGGAACGGCCGGTGTCCTGTAGAATAAATATCGGGGATGTTTCTTTTTGGCTCACAGCCCGAATAAAAAAAAGAGTTCACGCCTTTTTCATCACGTATTCGTACGCTTCGAGTGCCGCTTTTGCCCCTTCGCCCGCGGCAATAATGATCTGCTTGCTCTTTACCGAGGTCACGTCGCCCGCCGCAAAGACCCCGGGCCGGCTCGTTTTCCCGTCAACATCCACGACAATCTCACCGCGGTCGTTTAAGGTCACCAGGCCTTCGAGGAACCCGGTGTTCGGCGTCCATCCGATCTCGATGAACACCGCATCGGCTGCGATGTTCTGGTCCGGCTGGCCTTCGGTCTTAATGGTGATGCTGTCGAGGAACTGTTCCCCGGAGAGTCCGGCGATCTGCGAGTGCAGGTGCACCGTGATATTCTTGATATCTTCGAGTTTTTTTGTGTACACCGGGTCGGCCCTGATCGTGCTTCTTGCAATCAGGCTCACGGACGATGCGATCCCGCTCATCTCGATTGCGGTCTGTACCGCAGAATTCCCGCCACCGACCACCGCCACTTTCTTGTCCTTGTAGAGCGGGCCGTCGCAGGTCGAGCAGATCGAGAGGCCGCGCCCGAGGTACTTCTCCTCGCCCGGGATCCCGAGCATCCTGGGCTGCTTGCCCTGCGTTAAGATCACGCTCTTTGCTGAGAGAAGCGTGCCGGACGCGGTTGTTACCTCAAAAAGCCCGTCGGCTGCCGGTTTGACGGACGTTACCCCGACAAGTTCGAGCCGGACATCGAGCGTCCGTGCCTGCTCCTCGAACTTCTTCATTAAGTCTTCGCCCGTGATCATCCGGTAACCCATGTAGTTCTCGATCGCCCACGATTCAAGTGCCTGTCCCCCGATGTTCTCCGAAACGATCAGGGTCTTTAGGGACTTGCGTGCGCAATAAACACCTGCGGTGAGCCCGGCCGGGCCGGCGCCCACGATGATCGTATCGTAGAGTTCGTTTTCCGCCGGCGTACCGAACAGCTCGTTTAAGCGTTCAGAATCGAACCCCACGATCACTTCGTCGTCGACCACGATCACCGGCACGCCGCGCTGGCCGGAGATCTCAATCATCTTTTTTGCCGCTTCCCTGTCGGCGCCTACATCGATGGAGGTATAGGGGACGCCCTGCTTGTCTAAAAACGCCTTTGCCATCCGGCAGTACGGGCAGTTCTTCGTGGAATACACGGTGACCGTGCTCATGAAAGCGAAAAGGGTGTCCGCGAGTATAAATATTATCCAGGAGGCAGTCCCCCCTTCCGTCAAGCGCAATGTTCTTTTTCCCGTGAGCCCAAATACACCCATTAACCAAATGGAGGAGGCGCGGGAATGATCGGGAGTGCAGCCGGGAAATTCACGGGAGCAGCCGTGCTGGTACTCCTTTTCTGTATCGCGGCGGCAGGTGCGGCAGGGGATCAGAGCCCGGCAGCTTCGGCAACACCGGCCGTGTACCTGAACTTCAATGAGGGCAGCGGGAATGCCGTTCTCGATGCATCCGGTCACGGAAATACCGGTGCGATTGTCGGCAGTGTACGAAGAGTGGATAACGGCGGGTGCGTGAAGGCGCTGGTGCTGGACGGGAACGCGAACTACGTGGTCATCCCCTATACATCAGCCAACCACCCGGCCGATGGCGTTACCGTCTCCCTCTGGTTCTATGTCAACGACACGTTCCCCCAGACGCTCGTCTCTACACGGGTAAACGGGAACGGGGGATACCGGCTTGCCTTCGATGACGGAAACGACTTGTACTGGACGGTTGGCCTGGATACTTCGGGCGATGTATCCGTTATCGTGCCCCACGAGAATATTGCGCCCCGGCAGTGGCACCACGTGACCGGGACGTACGACGGAAAGAATGTGAAGGTCTATCTCGACGGCGTCCTGCGCAACCAGCAGAACGCATCGGGCACCATCCGGTATCCTGCGACAAATTCCGTGATGGTGGGTGCGGAAGCGGGTACCGCCGGCACGCCGGATCCGGATTTACCCGGTTACTTTACCGGGGGAATTGACGAAGTGCGGATCTATTCCGGCGCCCTTTCGTATGCTGCGGTGATGGACGACCGGTTCCGGTGCACGGTCGTCCCGGGCACCGGTATCCTTGCGCTTCCCAATTCCACTGCATCGTCCGGCACCCCTGTCTCGGGTTCGATCGTGCTTGCACAGGGACAGACCGTAACAAAGCGCCTGACGTTTTCCGGCAGCACGGAGAACGGGACATGGCAGGTCACGGTCCCTCCCGGTTCGGAACTGACCGTCAGGGCAACCGACAGCTACCCTGCCACGTATCCCGATGAATGGTACGTGGAACTCCAGGAGGGCGGTACGCGGCTCACCCGGGCGGTTGCGTTCCCGGCCACCAACAACGCCCCGGTCAAAGGGGTAATTATCTCCGGCAATGCGACCGTGCTGGTCCACTACTTTGGCGGCCCGGCCCGGTTCCCAACGGGCATGGAGCTCTCCTTTACGAGCGCACCTGTAGTGGAAAAAACGGTTTCCCTTCCGAAAGCGATCCTCGAATACCCGATTATCGTGATCTACTCGGCTTCGTGGGCGACCCTGATTGCACTGATCGTGGTGATCTTCTGGGTCCACCGCCGCAACCACAAGCCATAGGGTCACACTTTTTTTATGCAGCGGGAACCGCCGTCCCCGGTGCTGTTTTTGCTATGCCGTAATATACCGTAACGGTAAAGAAAAAAAGATCAGATGGTGATTTCCTTAAACTGCTTGCCGAACACGCCGCAGATCGGGCACTTGTCCGGGGCCTTTCCGATCTCGATGTTGCCGCAGACCGGACAGAGGAAGATCTTCTCATTGCCGAGGTCGTGGCCGGCCTTGATTGCTGCAAGCGCTTTCTTGTACAGGCCCGCGTGGACTTCTTCTGCCTTCATTGCATGGGTAAAGGTAAGCACGGCGTCGCTCTTCTTCTCGGCCTCCGCGTCCTTGACAAACGCGGGATACATCGAGGTGTACTCGTGAGTCTCTCCCTCGACGCTTCCTTCGAGGTTCTTCTCGGTCGTGCCTACTGCCCCGAGCACTTTGAGGAGTCTTTTTGCGTGAATTGCCTCGGCTTCGGATGCCGCCTTGTAGAGCGTTGCTACATTCCTGAAACCCTCGGCGGCAGCTTTTTCGGAAAATGCCAGGTATTTCCGGTTTGCCTGTGATTCGCCGGCAAATGCGTCCATTGCATCTTTCTGGGTTGTCATGAGGGAAGGTATAGTCTGGGACGTACATAAACATTCTTCATGGGGCAGGTTACCGGGTCAGATCTCCGCAGGGAGGGATTGGCCGGGAGGGGAGACCCGGCAAAAAACGGGGCGGTTATATACCCGGTAAAACCATGCATACAAAAGGAAGAATAAAAAAATTATGGCGGCCTCACCAGTGAAAACGGGGGCTGTTTTTGGAGCAGACTGCGTGAGGACCATGAAAGAAGTACCGGAGCACGACCGGCCCCGGGAAAAAATTGCAAAGAAAGGGGTTCTGACCCTTTCGGACGCCGAGCTTGTCGAGGCGATCCTCGGCCGGGGCGTAAAGGACCGGGACGTGCGGGCCATTGCCCGGGACATCACCGCATTCCTTGGCGACCGTTCCGGCGAGGTACGGTACGAGGACATCCTTTCCATTAACGGGATCGGGCCGTCAAAAGCCGCACAGATCGTGGCAAGTCTCGAACTCGGGCGCCGATGCTTCCAGGAACCTGCCGCAACGATCGTAAAAAAACCGGAAGATGTCCTCCCGCTTGTCGCCCCGTACCGGGATAAGCAGCAGGAGCATTTCATCTGTATCAGCATGACCGGGGCCGGGGAGGTAATCCGGAGCCGGGTTATCACGATCGGCATCCTCAACCACAGTCTCGTCCATCCCCGCGAGGTATTCGCCGAAGCGATCACGGACCGTGCCGCCTCGGTCATCTGCGTGCACAACCACCCCTCTGGGTCTCTCGATGCAAGTCCCCAGGACATTGCCATCACCCGGCAGCTCGCAGAAGCCGGCGCCCTGCTCGGGATCCAGCTGATCGACCATATCATCGTCACAAAAAGCGGGTATTCGAGTCTCAAGGAACAGGGCGTTCTCTGACCCCGCCGCCCTTCCCCGGTTTTGATAAATTATTTTTAACAAGGATTATATCTGGAGCCAGTATATTTTTCATCACCCTGAAATCTGTGGAAGGATTATGCCCGTCACCTCCCCTGTTAACGTGATGTTTGTCGACGATGAAGAGGTCATCTGCGACGTCACCCGGCGCTTCCTTGAAAAGGACCCGGACATAAAAGTGGACACGTTTCTCTCTGCCGAGGCGGCGCTGGAAGCCCTCAAAACCCGGCGGTACGATGTCATCGTCTCCGATTACGAGATGCCCGGCCTCGACGGGATTGCGTTTCTAAAACAGCTCAAGAGCACGGGAAACCCGACGCCGTTTATCATCTTCTCCGGGAAGGGGCGGGAAGCAGTTATCATCGAAGCGCTCAACAACGGGGCGGATTTCTATCTCCAGAAAGGCGGGGATCCCCAAGCCCTGTTTGCCGAGCTCAGGAACCAGATACGGCATATCGACCAGAAGGAGAAGGCCCGTGCGGCACTGCGGGAGAGCGAGGAGCGGTACCGGATCATCACGGAGAATATGGACGATACGATCTGGCTCATCGACTTAACCCAGAACATCACCTTCATCAGCCCTTCGGCCGAGCGCAAGCGGGGATATTCCTCAAAAGAACTGCGATCGATGCCCATGCTGGATCATCTCGCGTTGCCGTTCCGGCCCCTGGTGCAGGAGATCCTTACGTCAATGATCGAGGGATCCAAAAAAGACCCGAATCACCATTTCACCCGCACCATCGATCTGGAGTTCAGGAACAAGGATCATTCGTCTTACTGGGCGGAGACCACGATCTCCCTCATTAAAAAACCGGACGGGACTCCCGCCGGTTTCATGGGCCTCGGGCGGGATATCACCGAGAGGAAAAAAGCCGAGGCGGTCATCCGTGCCGAGTCCGAACGGGCCAAGGCGCTGCTCCACATCAGCCAGATGAGCGGGGAACCTGACGATGAGATTGCCCGGTTCGCACTCGGTAAGGTGCTCGAACTGACCGGGAGCCCGGTAGGGTATCTTGGGTATACCAATGCGGACGAGTCCGAGATCACCATGGTATACTGGCTGGTAAAAACTGCAGAAGAGTGTAGCGTAAAGGAAAAGCCCCTTACGCTGATGGTGAGCGAGACCGGCCTTCTGGCAGAAGCGATCCGGCAGAGAAAACCTGTTATCACCAACGATTATGCCGCACCGTCCCCGCTAAAAAAAGGGCTGCCCGAAGGTCATGTGCCCCTTACCCGGCACATGAATATCCCGCTGTTTGAAAAAGATCATATCGTTGCCGTTGTCGGGGTCGGGAACAAGGAGACCGATTATACCGAGGCCGACGTGCAGCAGCTCACGCTTTTGATGGATGCGATGTGGCGCGTGATAGAGAAGAAAAAAGCCGATGCACTCATTCTCGCCTCCCTCCACGAAAAAGAGATGCTCCTAAAGGAGATCCACCACCGGGTCAAAAACAATCTCCAGATCATCGGGAGCCTCCTGTACCTCCAGTCAGTCAACGTATCGGATCCCTTCACGCAGGGGATCCTCCGTGAATGCCGTGCCCGGGTGAAATCGATGGCCCTGATCCACGAGAAGCTCTACCGCTCAAAGGATATCGGGAGGATCCCGTTTGTCACCTATCTTGAAGGGCTCGTCGAGGCTCTCAAGGATTCGTACGGTGTCGACGATGACCGGGTGGCATTCGATATTGCGGTTACTCCGGAGGATCTGACGTTGAACATCGAGACCGGGATTCCCTGCGGCCTGCTGGTAAACGAGCTCCTCTCGAACTCCCTGAAATATGCGTTTCCCGATAGCCGGACCGGCCGGATCCGGATCGAGATCGGGCAGACCGCCCCCCGCAATTACACGCTCGTAATTGCCGATAACGGTGTGGGGTTCCCAAAGGACGTCGATTTCAGGAATACCCCGTCGCTCGGCCTCCAGTTGGTGAACAATCTCGTTTCGCAGCTTGACGGGGAGATCGTTCTCGATGCAAGTGACGGGACGAAATTTTCCATACGGTTTGCCGGTATCGAGGAGCCCGTAAAAAAATAACCCGCGTGCGGCTACTCTTTTTCAAGGGCCTTTGCTACTGCCCTGAACAGATCCCCGGGCTCGAACGGTTTTGTGAGGTATGCAGCGGGGTGCGTTGCCATGGCACGGTTTCTGACCGATTCGTTTGCATAAGCAGTTACGTAGATGACTGCCGGGGAATAGTCCTCCTGGATCCGGGTGACGGCTTCGATCCCGTCCATGGATCCTTTGAGGGTGATGTCCATGAGGAGAAGGTCGGGGCGGCGGGCAAGGGCCTGCTGTATTGCTGCGTCGCCGGTCGCTGCAATGCCGGTAACGAGATAGCCGGCCTGCACCAGCCGGGCCTGCAGCTCCATGGCCACGATCACATTGTCCTCGACCACGAGGATTGTTTTTTGTGCCATAGTCGCAGAACCCCCTCACGGGTTTGGTTATTTTTCCGGCAGGTCGGCGGAACCGGATCCCTTCGATGCCCCGGTGCTTTCCGTCGCACCGAGCGAAACTCCGAGTGCATATCCTTTTTTGTACGCGGCATCGGTAAGGGCCGGCTGTTGTTTGATATCCCCGATCCGGTCCATGCCGTTAATGAGCAGTTCGTCCCCGTACCGACAGTCAATGATATCAAAAAATGCTTTGGCGGTCAGTTTCGGCCCGACAAAGACTTCCGGGATGTCCATGCCGGCGATGCAGATAAAGAGGCCATTTCGCTTATCCCGCTTCTCCTGCGGGACGAGCGGCTGTTTCCGGTGGTACTTGGCCATGAAAAAGACCTGGCACCGGTCCATGAACGATTTGAGCGTCCCGGGAATCCCCATGGTCATGACCGGGGTCGCCACGATCAGGCCGTCGGCTGCGGCCAGTTTCGGGTACATCTGTTGCATGTCGTCGTCGAGGATGCAGGTCTCGTGCTCGCGGCAGAAAAACATCTCCTGGCAGGACTGGAACTCAAGGCAGGTTACCTCGACCTGTTCCACATCGCAGCCGGCATCCCGTGCACCATCAAGGGCACGGGAAAGGAGCCGGGCGGTGTTGCCCTCGGAAAGGGGGCTCCCCAGCAGCCCGACGACCTTTTTTCTCATACCAGCATGTGGGGAAAAAAACGCAATATACCTTTGCATATGCGGTGTTTTTGCGAGGAACCCGGCCCCCGGATTTGTACAAACATAACTGATATATATCATTGGTATAAATGTGAAGTCTGGTGATAGTTCTGACAGAACAAAAGACGTATACGGCAGGCCAGAAGGTCGGGCCGGGAAAGTACGTATGTCTTGACTGCGGAAAGGAATACACGCTTGACAAGAGCGAACAGGACCTCCGCAAATGCCCGGCCTGTTCCTGCGAGGAGTACCAGTGTTTCCCGATGACCCATATCCGGCCGGACATCAAGACTCCCGAGGATGCAAAGCACCCGCCCAAACGCGGAAAGAGTTTCCAGTAAATCCTTATTTTTCCGGCAACGGTACTGTCAGGTGAGAACACCTGAAAATCAGGACCCCGTGTGAGGGGTGTTTTCAGGGCCCGGGAAATTCCGGGCGGGCATCCTGTTATGCCAATTCCAGGAATGTACGGAGGAAGAGCCCAGACATGGTGAACGTTTCTGCAGAGGGGCAGGTCTTCGTATGCGAGATCTGCGGTAACGTGGTTGTGGTCAAGGAAGCCGGCGGCGGAGAACTGATCTGCTGCGGCGAACCCATGAAACTCAAAGAAGGATGAAAAAGGAGTGAGAGATAATGGTTGTCAAGAAAACAGCAGCAAAGAAACCTGTCGTAAGGAAAGGAACCGCAAAACAGCTCAAAGGTCTTGAGAAGAAGATCGGCAAGGTGCCCAAGTTCTTCAAAGAGCTCACCGTCAATGACCCCGGGATGTACGACCTCGTCATCAAGATGGAGGACCACATCTGGAGCGACGGGAAACTCACCCGGAAAACAAAGAAGCTCATCGCGATTGCGATTGCAGCATCGCTCCGCGACCAGCACGCGGTCCGGGCCCAGCTGATGGGCGCGGCAAACCTCGGGTGCACGAAGGCGGAGATCGAGGAAGCGCTCCGTGTCGCGTTCCTGCTCGCCGGCATGCCGGCCTATGTATACGGCAAGGCACAGCTCGACGAAGTAATGAAGAAGTAGGCGCGTATGACAGAAGAGACCTGCACACGGTTGCCGGGGCTTGGCGAGCCTGCGCCGGATTTTGCGGCGGACTCGACCCAGGGGCCCGTCAAGCTCTCGGACTTTAAGGGGAAATGGGTGGTGCTCTTTTCGCACCCGGCCGATTTCACCCCGGTCTGTACAACGGAATTCATGGCATTTTCCGCGATCCATGACGATCTGAAAGCATTAAATGTCCAGCTCCTCGGGCTTTCGGTCGACAGCGTCTCGGCCCACCTTGCGTGGATCCGGGCGATAAAAGAGAAGATGGGCGTTACGGTCCCCTTCCCCATCATCGCGGACCTCACGATGACGGTGGCAAAGAAGTACGGGATGATCCAGCCGGGCCAGAGCTCGACTGCCGCTGTGAGAGCGGTCTTTGTCATTGATGACAAGGGGATCCTCCGGGCAATGATCTACTACCCGCTCTCGATCGGGCGGTACATGCCCGAGATCCTGCGGCTGGTAAAAGCCCTCCAGACCACCGATGCGCACAAGTGCTCGACACCGGCGAACTGGCAGCCGGGCGACAAGGTGGTCGTGGCGCCGCCAAAGACCACGGCCGAGATGGACAAGCGCTTAAGCGAGGGGTACGAGTGCAAAGACTGGTATCTCTGCTACAAGAAGATTTGAGTGGGCCGGTAATTCCGGTCATCCATTTTTTTGTTTTTCTCTCTGGTGTGAGTATTTAATTTTTCATTATGGTACTCTTTGGGGCTGTCGTCCTCTCACGCTAGTGGCATCCCCCTGTTGCGATAATGCCTTATTACCTGTACACGAAAACAGCGGAAATTTTTGTACAGGTAATGCCGAGGCATCGTTTACGCCCCCGCCTCCTCGGGGGCAGGGTTGGCGTAAGGGGGGAGGCATACCTTAAAAGAGGATTCCGACAGAGCCATAGAATAGACAAACTCCATAGAAAAGTGACCAATGAAACAGCGGGATATTAAAAATGGAATTGAGAACGTGCCTTTTGATTATGTTGTGTATAAGGTAACTTTTCCAAACGGGAAAATATATGTCGGCAGTGATACTCAACAGGGTGGACACCATCTCAACTATTTTGGTTCTTGGTCGAGTCAACTGGTAGAACACGACTTTGCAAAAGAACAACTTCTTGATTTTACAATTCGTAAGGAAATTCTTTTTGAATCGGACAATCAAACCGAGGTAAGGAGAAAAGAAGGGGAATTTATTCGGAAATTACATTCAAACGATATTGCAATTGGGTATAATCAAACCCCGAAAACCAACACCAAGCCTACCGTGTCCAGAAAATAGAACCTTAAGAATTAACGCCGCATGGGTCTACATCCAATAATTTTTCACCCTACACCGCCAAGCATCATCTATGCCGATCAAAGTCCTCGCGTTCGCCGGCAGTCCGCGCCGGCACGGCAACTCCGAGACGCTCCTAGACTGGACGCTTGCCGCCATGGCAGCCGATCCGGATGTTGCCATCGAGAAAGTCCCGCTCACCGAGGCAAACATCAACCCCTGCCGGGGCTGCAATGCGTGCGAGAAACTCAACAAGTGCATCCAGCGCGACGGCATGGACATTTACCATGATAAGATCGTCGATGCGGACTGCATCGTGCTTTCCTCTCCCGTGTTCTGCATGGGTCTTTGTTCGCAGGTAAAAGCCCTCGTGGACCGGGCGCAGGTCTACCGGTCCCGGAAGTACGTGCTCAAGCTGCCGGTCGTTCCCCCGGAGCGCAAAGGCAAGCGCATGGGTGTCTTTCTTGCGAGCGCCGGCCAGACCTGGCCGTACGTTTTTGACGCTCTGGTGCCATCGGTCAAGTGCTTCTACCACGTTATCGATATCAAGGACGCGGACATTCGGTACCTGATGATAAACGGCGTGGACGAAAAAGGTGCAATCGAACGCCACCCGACGGCAAAGTCCGATGCGGAGAAACTCGGGAAAGCCGTGATCGCAGAACTCAAGATCCGCCTTGCAGGAGGCGCCGGGCAATGACGGTCACGGTTCTTGGTATCTCGGGGAGCCCGCACCGGCACGGGAACACCGAGACGCTCCTTGACAGTTTCCTGGACGGGGCACGTTCGGCCGGGGCAGACGTGGAGAAAGTGGTGTTAAAGGAGCTCAATTACACCCCGTGCCGGGGGTGTAATGCCTGTCACAAGACCGGGGACTGCATTGTAAAAGACGATGCCCCTCCCCTGTTCGACAAGATCCTTCTTGCGGACTGCGTTGCGGTGGCCTCACCGATCTACAGCATGGGGATCACCGCACAGCTCAAGGGCTTCATCGACCGGGCCCAGTATCTCTGGTCGCGGAAGTTTTTGTTAAAGACGCTCACGTTTTCCGAAGAGCACAGCAGGAGACACCGGGGGATCTTCATCTCAACGTCCGGCACGGGCCAGAAGGATGTCTTCGACAGTGCGTTCCCCGCGGTCCGGGCCCTCTTCCACGATACGGGATTTGAGTACGTTGCCGCGGACAACATCCTTGCAAACAACATGGACACGTACAACGGGATCAAGAACCACCCGACCGCATTAAAGGAAGCGTTCGAGAAAGGCGTGCAGGTGGTAAAGGAGATGGAGAAGATCAAGAACGAGGGATCGTGACGGTGGCAAATAGCTCATAAAAAATTGGAAGATTTTGTTTTGCGGTATACCTCATGATTTTATTCAGAGTACCACCGGTTCATTGTTTTACTTTGGGATTAAGGATAATTTTGGCAAATATCCCTGTAACATCCATAAGACCAAAAATTGTTCCTATAACAAAAAAAGATGAAATTAAAAAATAAGCAATAAAGTCAGGATATAATTGTTCAACCGGCACAAAACTAGTGATTAAATAGGCTATTAAGCTGAATACAATGGCCGCAACACTGTAAATAAGAAATAGTTTGTTGGTGAGATAATCCTTGTTTTTTAAATATTTTTTAGATTTCCTCGTTCTTTTATCAGAATAATATGTCATAATAACTATTGAAACTGATAGAAATACCGTTGAGATTAGAAGATATTTGTCGTAGCAATTCAAAATAATTTGTTTTTCTTCACGTGAAGGAAAAGAAATCATGCCCAATTCGATACAGAATGTAAAAAATAATGGAACAAGTATGAATGTTATAACGGCACTTGAATGTTCGCTCAGTTTTAGGCCTAATGCGTAGATCTTATGATAAAGATTAAACCATATCTCTAAAATCAGTAGAATAGTGTTGAATACACAAAAAAATATGCGAATTGGGGAATTGATTATAATATTAATTAAAAATCCAAAAAAAATTGCGATTGTCCAAGTGAATAATATCACATCTCTATCTAATTCCATTGTTTGATTACTTTCTATCTATAGCATAATATTTAAAGGCAACAACAATTTGTAAAATTAAAAATTAGGTTTTCATTTACTTACAATAGTCTTGAATTGTCATTTGATTCTCGAATCTCGAAAATGAAATACTATTTTACTTAAGCACAAATCCCCATGTTGCCAAAAAAGGTTAGATCGTAAAGAGATAGAACGACGCCACGAGGACCCCGAACGCGGCAACGATGAGCGCAACAAAGACCGCCGGGTTCCAGGCGAGTACTTTCCTGCCGTCGAGCACGCTGATCGGGAGCATGTTGAATGCTGCAAGCATCGCGTTCACCTGGAGCCCGATGAGGCCGACAAGGGCAACGATGTTTGCCCCGAGACCCTGTGAGATCCCGCCGTATAAAAGCAGGCAGGCAAACGGGATACAGAGGACGAGGTTTGTGATCGGCCCCGCTGCCGAGATCTTCCCGTTCTCTTCCCGGGAGATCGTGCGGCCGTCCGCCCGCATGTTATAGATCATGGTTGCACCGGGTGCCGCAAAGACCACGCCCACGAGGGCTGCCATTGCGACTGCCACGAGAAGCATCATATTGTCTTTCCGGAATTCCGCCCAGAACCCGTATTTTATCGCGGTAAACTTGTGCGCCATCTCGTGGAGGATAAACCCGAAAAAGACCACCACGAGCGATATCCCGAAGTAGACGAGGGCCGTTAACGCATCGACCCGTACAGGATTGAAGTTTAAGAATCCGCCGGGCGAGATGAAGATGATCGCAAACGAGATGGATATGGCCATCCATGCGACAAAGAGGTCAGCCTCCTCGCGCCGGGTAATACGTTCGAGCATGAAACCACCGGATCAGATAGGGGATTACTATGTTATCTGTCTTCGCGTTATGCCCCTTCGCACTTCATCACGTTTATCCGTTTTTCCCGCCATTGTACAGGTACATGACGCTCGAAGAGGTCCGGGCCGAGATCACCCGGCTCGATGAAGATATCGTACGGCTCATTGCAAAGAGGCAGAGCTATGCAAAGAAAGTTGCCGAACTCAAACAGGCAGCGGGAATACCGGTACACAACAGCCAGCGGAAGAACGATGTGCTCGCCTACGTGATGACGGAAGCAAAGGCAGAGCGCCTCGATCCCGCCCCGGTAAAAGAGATCTTCGAGATCCTCATCTCGATGAACGAGAAAGCGCAGCGGGCGGCTCTCGGGGAAAAAGTGCCGCCAAAAAGGATCGTACGGTAATTTTTACTATCCCCCCATCGGACAACGGGGTGTTCGTGCAGGCATTAACCGATAACGTTTTTTTCTTTTAATCCCGGCCCTGCAGAAATCCCGGTTCGGGAAAATTGTTGTAACAAGTGTAAACCGATCCCGGGTGCTGCCGCACAGTTCCGGGAAACAGTTCCGGTTCTCAACGGATTATTCCAAAAGAGAACAATCGATCGACCCGACCGCCAAAAAAATTGGTCGCCCCCCACCCCCAGTTTGCCGGGCCGTAAAAAAACCGGTCGGACCGATCGATCGCACAGATCGGTCGGGGCGACCTTGTTTGTTCCACTACGCTGACCATCTGTTCCACTGAACGTTCAGGCGGGATGACGTGGTCGGTCCGATCGTACTCCATGATCGGCCGGACCGATCGGTTACGATCATTGGCCGGGGTCACCCCCTCCCCCTCAAGCGATCAAGGGTCACCCCCCTCCTCCAATTTGCCGGGCTATAAAAAACCGGTCGGACCGATCGATCGCAAAGGCAGTCCCGCTGTTTGCCCGCAACAGGAGGGAGTTTTCTTTTGAAGTTTTTACCGGGTTTTTGCCTCTCACTTTTTTGATCTCTTGAGATCGGCAAGAGCGATCTCCGGGTTGTGGTACCGCGGTCGCGTGGCGGTCTTTGGCCCGGCCTGGATCGCCTGCGTCGGGCAGAGCTGGATGCACCCGAGACAGAGCTCGCACCGATCCTTCCAGACCGGTTTTTTGTCCACGAGTTCGATGTTATCTGCCGGGCAGATCTCCGCACAGGTCCCGCAGGACGTGCAGGCATCCGAGACCGTAAACTCCCGGGCTTTTGTGCGGGCATGGGAGACAAACCACGGGTAGGCAATGGCGTGGATAAGGGAGCCGGCGAGCGATCGGGGAAGGGCTTTGTGCCCGCATTTCCCGATGGCGGGAACGATCTCTGCCAGCTGTTTTTTCGGCCGCGGCAAAAATGTCATCCTGTTCCTTTCCGGAGGGGGAATCGTACATGAGGATATAATTCCCCGGCATCTTCACGGAAAAAACCGGCATCGAGCCCCCGGCCGTTCTGTTTTCTGATTATCCCGTCAAGCTGTCGGAGCGTCGGTTCGCTGCCGCTTCCCCCATAGGTGACCACGGCAAAGGTATACCCGGCGTTTGAGCGGTCGAACCGGCCGGCAAACTCCGCGACCATCAGGGGCAGACCGAGAAAGTAGACCGGGCAGACGATTCCCACGCGTTCTGCATTCGGGGCGATTGCAGGAGTGTCGCGCAGCGATGCGATCGGCACAAGTTCGCATTCGCCAAGGGCAGCGGCAATCTTCTTTGCAACGGCAAGCGAGTTGCCGGTGCCGGTAAAATAATAGATCACGTTCTTCATGTTCATCCGACCCAGTCCGGGTGTTATGGGATAATCCTCATTGTGAGGTATAATAGGTTCTGCTGCACAGGGAGAGGGAAATTTTCCCGGTGCAGCAGGACTCTGTTTTTTTAATCAGGAGAATGTAGGGACAAACAGGATAACGAGACCCACGGCCACCATTGCAAGGCCGATGGCAAACCTGAGCAACCGCCGGTTTGAAAGCCGCCAGGTATTGACCCGCTCCGGGGGGATCCCGAAGACCACGATGAGGAGGATAATTATCAGTGGCAGGATGAAGATGAAGTTGAAGAGGAGCAGGTAGGGGATGCCCTGCGTGACGGTCATCGTATTGCTCATGAGCCCGAGAATGGTCAGGTAGATCCCGCCGGCGCAGGGCAGCTCGAAGATCCCGACAAGGACGCCGAGAACAAACGCCGCGGGGAGCGTTGCCGTCCTGATATAGCGTTCGAGCAGCGGCTTTTTAGATTCGGGTATGGCAAGGAGGTAGCCGTCCTTTCGTACAAGAGCATCGACAATGTTTACCAGCCCAAGGACGATCGCTACCGCCGCCGCTGCGATTGCGATGAGGGACGAGATCCCCGTCCCCGAGATATTGACAAAGGAGAGGAAGCCGAGGCCCGAGATGAAATAGAACAGGAAGACCGCAGCGATGTAGGTAAGCCCTACCATCAGTACCTGGCGCCGGTTCTGGAGCGCAATAATCGAGAGCAGGAGGATGGCAAGGACGGCAAGGCCGCAGGGGTTGATGCTTGCGATCCCGGCGCAGACGATCACGAGGGGCACGGTCAGGGCCGATGCGGTTCCGGGACAGTTTCCTGAAGAAGTGCTTCCGGCCGTTGCATTCCCGGTCGGGGAAGCAAGTTCCTGCCGGATCGTATCATCCAGCCGGTCCCGGATCTGGTCTTCGCCCACGAGTGCCGTATTCCCGATGATGAGGGTAGGCACCCCGGGCGAATCGATGCCAAGGGCATTGTCCATGGCGATGAGCCGGGCCTGGACTCGTTGCATTGTGATAGACTTCCAGCTCTTCGAGGTCGAGCGAAGGATAACGGGCTGCAGTCTCAAGGACAAACGGTTTTACTGCATCGCAGTGGCTGCACCCGTCGCCATAGAAGAAATATGCGGTTACGGGTACATCAGGAAAAGAAGAAGTGGGAGTCGGGCTTATTGTGCCGGATTCAGGTTTTTTTTTTCAATGGCCTGCACGAGCGATTCGAGTTTTGCAGGGATATCTTTTTTCACCGACAAGCACGACTTTACCCACGATCACTTCGGGAACACCGGGGGCTGAGGAGACCCCGGCGGCAGCGTTCATCGCACTGTAGATCTGCTCGTTGGTCTGGTTGTGCCAGACTTCGAGCCGCTCTATAGCGACATCGGGATATTTTATGGTGAGGTTGTCGATGAACGGCTCGACATTTTTGCAGTGCGGGCATTCTTCGCCATAGAAGAAATATACGGTGCTGCCATCGCCAGGATCAACAGCAACGGCCGTTGTCGCGGGGGTCGCTGCGGCATTTCCTGAAGAGAGGGAGATAAACGCCACCGTGGCAACGACAATGACTGCAAACACGGCGATAATAATCTTGATGATCTTGTCCATCCGGTGACACCTGTTTTTGGGATATAGGGATCGTTTGTTACGTTGAGTGTTGGCAGGTCTTTCTAAAAAAAACCTACTGGAGGGAGATCATCGTCCCTACGCCATCGTGGGTGAAGAGTTCGAGGATCAGGTTGTGCTCCACGTTGCCGTTTATGATATGCGAGAACTTTACCCCGTTCTCCACTGCTTTGATGACCGAGGTCACCTTCGGGATCATGCCTTCCCCGATCGCGCCCGAGGCAAGGAGTTCGCGGGCCTCGCCGATGGTGAGCTTCCTGAAGACATGGGTCCTTTTCGCGTCCATCACGCCGTCCACATCGGTCATGTTGATGAGCTTGTAGGCCTTGAGGGATACCGCGATGTCGCCTGCCGCGGTGTCGGCGTTGATGTTGAGGCTCCCGCCGAACCGGTCGATTCGCAATGGGGGAGATGACCGGGATGTAGTTCTGGTCGAGAAGAGTGACCAGAAGCGCGGGGTCGATCCACTCGATCTCGCCGACATGGCCGAGGTCGACTTCCTGTTCCACGCCCTCGACCTTTATTTCTGCCGGTCCATCTTCTTTGCGATGATAATGTTGCCGTCGCTCCCCGAAAGGCCGACACCCTTTGCCCCGCACTTTGCAATCAGCGAGATGATCCCCTTGTTGATCTTTCCGACAAGGACCATCTGGGCGATCTCAAGTGTCTCCCGGTCGGTGACCCGCAGACCGCCGACAAAGACTGATTCCTTGCCGAGCGCCTTCATTTTCTCGGTGATCTCCGGGCCGCCTCCGTGGACGAGCACCACGCGGATCCCCACGTAGTGGAGGAGGACCGCGTCCTTTATCGCATTTTCAAGGACTGCCTGGTCGACCATGGCGTGGCCGCCCAGTTTGATCACGATTGTTTTCCCGTGGAACTGCTGGATGTACGGGAGGGCCTCCATGAGCACGTCTTCGCGCTTCATCATGTGGTGTACCGCCCGTTGATGTCCACGTACTTTTCGGTGAGGTCGCAGCCCCAGGCCGTGGCTTCTTCTTTTCCTGCCGCAAGGTCGAGGATGAAGGTAACCGTGCTGCCGTGCATTGCGGCCTTGGCCTTTGTGAGATCCGCGATAATTTCGCCGGACTTCACGAGCGGGTACTGGTTCTTCCCGTCGCTGATCCAGAGCGAGACCGCGTTTATGTCAAACTTCACACCGGCCCGGCCCGCTGCCGCCACGACCCGGCCCCAGTTGGGGTCCTCGCCGTACACGGCGGTTTTTACGAGCGGGGACTCGATAACGACCTTTGCAATCTTTGCCGCATCAGCCTCCTTTTTCGCGCCTTTGACCGTGACTTCGAGGAGCTTTGTCGCCCCTTCGCCATCGGCTGCGATCTGCCGGGCCAGGATCCGGCAGCACTCCTCAAGCGCCGTGCCGAATTCTTTTGTATTGACTTTTCCCGCTTCCCCGGTTGCCGTGCAGAGTGCGATGTCGTTCGTGCTCGTGTCGCCATCGACCACGACCCGGTTGTAGGTCCGGCTCGCAGCGAGCTTGAGCGCGTCCTTTAACGGCGCTGCCCCGATCTCCGCATCGGTGTAGATGAACGAGAGCATGGTGCCCATGTTGGGGGCGATCATGCCGCTTCCCTTAGCGATTGCACCGATCGTAAAGCCCTCGCGCCGGACAAGGGCGTGCTTGGGCTTTGTGTCGGTCGTCATGATTGCCTTTACCGTGGCGTCTTCAGCCGCAGGGGAGGTTTCGAGTTTCAGCGCCACGTCCGCACACTGGCGGCGGATGAGCGGGAGGTCGAGATACCGCCCGATAACCCCGGTGCTTGCAACACCCACGCTCTTTGCGTCAAGGCCGAGTGCCGACCCGGCGTACTCGGTCATCTCAACAGCGTCGTCGTATCCGCGTTTGCCGGTGTAGGCATTTGCACAGCCGCTGTTTGCAATGACTGCTTCGAGTTTCCCGGCCTTGATCTGCTTTTTCATCAGCTCGATGGGAGCGGCCCGGGCAAGGTTCTGGGTAAAGACCCCTGCCGCCGTCCCGCTCGCCCGGATAAGTGCGAGCCCGAACTTTCCTTCCTTGATCCCGTATGCGGAAACTCCCTTGACCGCACAGATGCTCATGTACTGCATGGTATCCTCCGTTATGGCAGCATGCCGGCGGCGACAAGGCCGTCGGTCTCTTTGTAGCCGCACATGATGTTCATATTCTGTATTGCCTGGCCGCTTGCGCCCTTGACCAGGTTATCGATTGCCGAGACCGCGACAACCCGCAGGCCCTCGCTCTCGACTTTGATGTCGCAGAAGTTGCTCCCCCTTACTGCGGCAAGCATCGGCATCTGGTACCGGACAAAGAACTCGCCCTTGTAGAAGTCCTTGTACAGTTCCTCGACTTCTTTTGTCTCCATGGGTTCGTCGAGGAGGATATGGGCGGTGGTGAGGATGCCCCGGTTGACCGGGACGAGATGGGGGGTGAAGTAGACCTTTGCCTTTGAGCCGAGAAACGCGAGCTCCTGTTTCATCTCCGCAAGGTGGCGGTGGCTCGTCCACTTGTAGGGATTGACGTTGTCCCCGACATTGGGGTAATGGGTTGTTGCCGACGGGTTGTCCCCGGCCCCGCTCACGCCGGTCTTGGAATCGAAGATCACGGTGTTTGCAAACTTTGCCAGCGGCGCCGCAGCGAGGGTTGCACCGGTGGGGAAGCAGCCGGGGTTTGCAATGAACTGCACGTTTTTACACTCTTTGCGGTGCAGCTCGGGGATGCCGTACGGGGCCACAAAGTAATCCGTGTGGGGAACGCCATAGACTTTCTCGAAGGTCTCTTTCGGGAGACGGTAATCCGCACTCAAATCGACGACTTTTATGCCCCGCGAGAGCAGTTTTCCCGCAATCGACATTGCGGCGGTATGCGGGACCGCAAGGAACGCAACATCTACATCGATCTTTTCCGGATCCGGGTTCTCGAAGACAAGATCGGTAAATCCCTTGAGGTGGGGATGGACCTGGTCTAAAGGAGTCCCTGCCAGTTTGCGCGACGTGACGCAGGTCACCTTTGCGGCGGAATGATGGCACAGGAGGCGGACCAGTTCGCCGCCCGCGTACCCTGATGCCCCGACTATGGCAACTTTCATACAGGGATGTTTTTCTTTAAGAAAACTTAACCTTTTGCGGGGAAGAAGGGGAAATCCCCCGGTTTTTTGTAAAAAGGCTGCAAAATCCTGTTTTTTTATGCGGCATCCAGCGGGCGCCGCCAAAAAAGTCAGCGTTCGAGTTTCCGGGTGTAGATATCAAAGAGCCTTTGCGCCAGAAGTTCGATCCGCTGCACGGTCTTCGAGTCCTTCCAGGAGATCGGCCGGGATCGCGTCTTTCCCCCGGCTTGCCCCAGGTACGCCCCGCACAGAAACCCAATTGTATCGGTATTTCCTCCCACATGTGCAGCAAACGGTCAGGAGATCGGCCGGGACCTGGTAACGCCGGATCAGGAAGAATGCTATCGGGAGAGTGTGGTAAAGCGAGACATCGTTCCCTATCTTGAGAACTGCGGTGTCGATCTCGGTCCCGGCTTCTTCGAGCGCCAAAGCATTGCGGATCTTGCTTCCCAGCACCTCGTCCTCGTTTTTTGCCTGCTCTAGAGCGCTGTTGACCGGGTCCGGGCTCTCGTGGATCGCATGGTACAGGAGGGTGATGAAGGTAGAGACCGCCGCATGGCACCGGGTGGGTATGGGTCACCGAGCAGGCCCGGACCGCCCGCTCGGTTGCTTCGCGGAGATCCGGGTAGGCAAGAGCAAAGGGGAGTGCCGGGGGGAGGCAGCCGGCGGTCGTGGACCTGATCCCGCAGGAGTGGCCTTTTTCCCGTACCATATGATCGCAGGCAGCAGAGACCGAACCGTCCGGAAACCGGAGTGCTTCGCGGGAATAGAGTTCCCGGAGCGCAATCCCGTAGCGTTCGTCCGTGTATTTCCCGTCCGCAAGGAGCATTGCCACCAGCATCATGGTCTGGGTATCGTCCGTGAACTGGCCCGGGGCGAGGGTGTCGTTCGGGTGCCCTTGTAGGCCCGGCGGTACCCGTACCGCATCTTGTTGAGTGCCGGCTTGTGCTCGTCCGTTTGCATGCGAGCGCATCGCCGACCGCCGCCCCGAGCATGCACCCCTTCATTCTGTCCAGCATTAAATAGAGTATTACCCGGCACCGATAGATAATGATTCTTGTATTCTTCTTGTTTTGAGATTTAACACGAAAATATTCGGTATTTGGCACGTTTTTACAAGTGCGGCCAGTAGGATCAGAATTTTATATTGGGGAGTATTTACCGGTGCGGCACTGTCTCATGCTGCCAAAAATTTATATAGAGATTTATCATGATTAATAATGCAAAATTTTGGGGGAGAGATGAACGAAGACTTCGATGTCAAGCTCGTGGAGAACGCCAAGTACTACACCCCTGACGTGCAGTACCGGCGCGACTCCTGGAGGCGACTATA
>Ga0268356_10715_pt1 | contig 27682 bp, 25 predicted proteins | sample BioMet10_FD_194415 | JGI IMG/M metagenome (GOLD analysis project Ga0268356, IMG submission 194415) | Sewage microbial communities from Oakland, California, United States - Biofuel 10 (PacBio Assembly) | ecosystem: Engineered > Wastewater > Sewage > Unclassified | place: USA: California | collected...
CCGCTCAGCGGTGGGGATTTGCTGTAAAACCAAGCTTCTGATCCGATTAGAAAGGAACAACCTTCATCATGGAATACTTCGCATTTCAATGGCATATCACCGAGGCCTGTGACCAACGGTGCAAGCACTGCTATATATACGCCCTGGGCTCCCACGCCCAATTCAGGGAAATGGCCCTGGACGACATGGATACCGTCATCGCCAACATCCAGACCTTCTGCGGAAAGGCCCATCGCCTGCCTTACCTCTACATCACCGGCGGCGATCCCATCCTCCATCCCCGGTTCTGGACCCTGACCCAAAAGCTCAGGGACAAGGCCATCCCTTTCGCCATCCTGGGCAACCCCTTCCACCTGACACCGGAGGTATGCGCCCGGCTGGCCCAGGCCGGCTGCCGCAAATACCAGCTTTCCCTGGACGGCCTGCGGGAAACCCACGACCGGATCCGGCGCCCCGGCTCCTTCGATGAAACCCTGGCCGTCATCCCCATGCTGCGGGAAGCGGGTATCGATGTGGCGGTCATGGCCACCGTGTCCAAATGGAATTTCCAGGAGATCCCCGCCCTGGTGGATGTGGTGGTGGAAAACCATGTGGATATCTTCGCCTTCGCCCGGTACTGCCCCTCCCAGGCAGACAGAGACAGCTGCTGTACTCCGGAGGAATACCGGTGGATGATGGAAGCCTGCTGGGAAAAGTTCGGGCAATACGAAGACTGCGGCACCACCTTCAGCCTCAAGGACCATCTGTGGACCCTGTTCAAATACGAGAAGGGGCTCTTTCATCCCGAGGATTACCCCGACGACGGCACGGTGTACGATGGCTGCAACTGCGGCAACTGCCACCTGACCATCCTCTCCGACGGCGCGGTCTACGCCTGCCGCCGCATGGAATCCAAGGTCGGCAGCGCTTTGACCGACGACCTCTACACCCTGTTCACCGGCCCGAAGATGGACGCCTACCGGGTGTACGAAAAATTTGAAAAATGCGCCCAGTGCAAGCTGCTGCGCTTCTGCCGGGGCTGCCCCCGCCGTGGCCGCCGGCTACCACGGCGACATGTATGCCGCGGACCCGCAATGCTTTTACAAAGACGTGTGAAAGGGAATCCCCATGAACACTGAAACCTGTTTGAAAAAGCTCCAATACATCGGCACCCTGGCCTTTGCCACCGTGGATGTCTTCGGCGCTCCCCAGGTGCGCAACGTCAGCGCCATCCATTACGAAGATGACGCGCTGTACTTCTTTACGGCCCGGGGCAAGAATTTCTGTGAAGAGCTTCTGGCCGACGGCCGGGTCCAGATCCTGGGCCTGACCAAATTTAAGGAGATGATCCGACTGTCCGGCCGGGCCGTCGCCGTCCCCGAAGCGGAACAGGAAAAATGGATTGGAACCATCTTTGATGAACAGCCCTACCTGGCCAACGTGTACCCCGGTGAAACCCGGGATATCGGCATCGTATTCTGCGTCCGGGACGCGGCCATCGAGTACTTCAACCTTGGCCAACACCCCATCTTCCGGGAAAGCTACACCCTGGGAAAGGGGACCGTCAGCCCCAAGGGCTACGTCATCACCGGCGGCTGCATCGGCTGCGGCACCTGTGCCAAGGGCTGTCCCCAGGGCTGCATCCTGGAAGGAAGCCCCTACCGCATCCAGGCGGAACACTGCCTGCACTGCGGGCGCTGCGCCGCCCACTGCCCGGCGGATGCCATCCGGAGGTTATAAAATGACCCATTTGATGAAAGCCGTCGTATTAAGGGGCATCACCGGCGCCGCGTTCAAAGCGGGCATTATCCCCCATTCGGCGGCATATCATTCACAAGGAGGTTCCCATGTTATCTTCATTACGAAAGAAAAAGGCGCCGGCCCCAAAACCCGGCCGCGCCCCAGACAAAATATCCCGGCTCAAGGACGCCCTGTCCGAAGCGGACGCCATCATCATCGGCGCCGGCGCAGGCCTGTCCACCTCCGCCGGATTCACCTACAGCGGCGAACGCTTTGAACGGCTTTTCCCCGATTTCATCCAAAAGTACGGCATCGCCGACATGTACTCCGGCGGCTTCTACTCCTACCCCACACCAGAGGAAAAATGGGCCTGGTGGAGCCGCCACATCTGGTACAACCGCTATGAAACGCCGGAAAACGGCACCTACCGCCAGCTCCTCGCCCTGGTCCGGGACCGGGATTACTTCGTGCTGACCACCAACGTGGACCACCAGTTCCAGCAGGCGGGCTTCGACAAGGAACGCCTGTTCTACACCCAGGGGGATTACGGCCTGTGGCAGTGCAGCGTGCCCTGCCACTCCAAGACCTACGACAAACCAGGCCGCCGTCTCCCAGATGGTAGCCCGGCAGAAGGACATGAAGATTCCCTCCGGCCTCATCCCCCGCTGTCCGGTGTGCGGCGCCCCCATGACCATGAACCTGCGGGCCGACGACACCTTTGTGGAGGACGACGGCTGGCACGCGGCCTCCCGTCGGTACAGCCGGTTCTTGAACGACCATCAGGACCAGAAAGTGCTGTTCCTGGACCTGGGTACCGGCGGCAACACCCCGGGCATCATCAAGTACCCCTTCTGGCAGATGACCTGTCAGTGGCCCGACGCCACCTACGCCTGCATCAACCTGGGTGAAGCCGGAGCCCCCGGGGGAAATTGCGGAAAAGTCCATCTGCATCGACGGGGATATTGGAAGGGTCTTGAGGCAAATCTAAAACGCCAGAACGAGAAGCATATAGCAGAAGGATGATGGGTTTTGTTTTGATGAGGCTGCACCGCATATTTATAGAAATTTGACCAGTGAAAAGGTGAAAGTGTTCCTGATGATTTACTATTTATCATGAGACCGAAGTTTGAAACAAACAGGTAATAATCCATAGCTAAAATCAGGCATAGCAAACAAACCATCTCAAGATGGCAAAAAAGCATTTATAGTTATTCGCAGCTACAGACCATTCATCCTTTATGATATAACCTCTTGATTTCAACAGATTAACAGCTTGGGAAGTTGTAAGAATTTTAGATGAATGGACCGGACGTGAGCTTAAGAAACCATCGGGCGAATAAGGGACCATTTTCTTGAGGATGTTCCAGATAGCGGTCAGGAGCATTCTGCAAATGGCGATGATGGCTTTCTTATGGCCACGACGGGCCTTGATCCTGCGATACCGTTCTTTAAACTCAGGGTGTTTATCAGACCTGACAAGGGCATTGGCAACCTGGACGAGGAGCGGTTTCAAATTTGAACCGGCACGGGAGATTCGGGTTGATTTAACCTTTCCACCACTCTGGTCATTGCGAGGACAGCAGCCGGCCCAGGAAGCAAGATGTTTGGCCGATGGAAAAACAGCCATGTCATAACCGATCTCAGAAAGAACGGTGATGGCCGTCAACGGATTGTGATCAAACCCTGGAACGGTGCGAAGCAAAGTCAGACAATCGGAAAAAGGCTCGCAAATCTTCAAAATCCCCTGTTCGATTTTCTCCTTGTGGGCATCAAGCTCATCGATGTGGGTAAGGCATTGGCGCAGCTTGATGGCCTGTTCGGGAGAAATGGCCCCATCGACGGCTGCCTGGATTTCCGGAATCGGCGTCTTGCAGTGACAATCAACAAAAGGCGTCACATCAAAGGATTCACCAGGATGATCAAGGATGTAATCCGTGATGGAACGTGACGACTTGCCAAAGATATCGCTGAATACACCGTCAAGTTTCAGATTGGAGACGGTCAGACAGTTCTGGGCACGGTTCTTCTCACCGGTGAGCATATTTGTGAGCTTCGTGCGGTAACGGACCAGGTCGCGGAGATGGCGGATACGTTCGGGTGGGATGAAGCTGGGCCTGATCATATCGCACATGAACAGATTGCAAATCCATTTGGCATCCTTACGGTCCGTCTTGTTCCCCTTACGGGGCTTCGTATATTTGGGATGGGCCAATGTCACATTGCAGGACTTTTCAAGGATATTGAAGACCGGGATCCAATACTTACCGGAAGATTCCATGCAGACATCCGAACAGTGGAACGAACCAAGCCAGTCAGACAGCTCCGTAAGGCCTTTGGTGAAAGACGAGAAGCGGGCTTGTTTGTAGACAGTCAGATTGTTGGCATCGGTGATTCCGATACAGGCAAAGATCCAGGTTTTATGGACATCGAGTCCACAACAGTTTTTACGGAAAATCTTGAACATGAGTCCCTCCTTAAAAAAGAATGGTAAGGTCGGCAGGGACTGGCCATCCGGCGAGATCGAGTCGATTTCGAAAGAGATAAGTTTACGGGCTACGGGAATGCGCCATTGAATGATGCCTTAACGGATGACCGACAACATATAAAAATGCGGGGACGCCGCTATACGACCCCACCAGTCACCTCCCCGTGTTCTGTAGTATGCCGGCTTTACGACTATACAATAACAGGAAATAGGTATTCGCGAAAGCCCCATTGTGTTTCATAACCCGATTGGTGTCTTTCGCAGAAAGGCAAATATATAAAGATGAAATTACTGGAAAAGGTAAAAAACACAAAAAATAAAAAGAAAGTTGCCGCCGCCATCATCGCCATGGCCATCGTGCTCACCGCCGGGACCATCGCACTGCTGAGTCAGGTTACGCAGGCGGCGAATAATAACTTTAAAGGGGCTGTGGTCAATGTTGGGGTTGTGGAAGGCGACAAAACGCTGGAAGACAGCACGAATGGTGGAAATACCAATACTTACGATGAAATGAAAACAGGCGGGGTTGACAAACAAGTTGCCATCAAGAATATCAACAGCACGGAATATCCCACTACTGATACTTACGTAAGGGTCCGCTTGGTTCCCAAACTGGTTTGGAAAGACGATACTGAATATGCGGGCCAGACGGCATGTGCGGATTTGTCGACAGGTATAACTTACACATTTGTTGCAGGTGAATCAACAGCACAATGGATGGCTGCTACCGATTCGACAAGTGGAGAAACTTATTACTATTACACCAAAGCGTTGGCTCCGGGTGAAACAAGTACGCAATTAATCAACCATGTGGCGTATTCGGGAGAAATCCCTCAAAACCAGCATTTTGAACTGGAAGTCCTGACCGAAGGTATTGCAGCAAGTCAGCATGTAACAACGGATAGCAATGGAAATGTAACATCCGATTACGCATCAGCTTGGGGCACGGTAACAGGAACGACCATCAGCGGAACGCCGACCTTTACAACCCCGTAATAATATCAAGAAGGTTATGAAACAGGTATGAAAAGAATCAGCAGGAACGAGCACCATGGAAAGGAAGTGGTGATGTGAGTAAGCGAAAGAAAATAATCCTGTGTCTGGTGACGGCTGCAGTGGTTTTAACCGTTGGTGTGACATTTGCATTTTTGAGTGTTACGACTGGTACAGCAGCTAATATTTTTAAGTCGGATCGGTATTTGAATATCAAATTGCGAGAACCAAGCTGGGATGGATATGATTTCTCAAGCCAATCTGATCCAGATGGTTCAAGCGCAATAAGTGGAAGAGAAAAGATAATGCCCTGGGTGTTGTCGCCTCAAAAACGTATGTGCCGGGACAAACCATTCCCAAAGATCCACAGGTTAAAAATACTGGAACGGGTGAAAATGCAGTCGATGCGTATGTGGCTATCAAGGTAACTTATGCAATTGGTGGTACAGCTAAATCATATGCTGATTTTTGTTATAAAAAAACAGATGCCGGTAATAATGGTGGAGTGACAACAGATCTTAATTTTGACACCAGTAATTGGATATTGATTGAAGACCGTGGTACTAACGGACAGATATATCTATATAAAACAACGGATGCAAATGATTCAAGTGTGGGTAAACCATTAACGGTCGGGTCCACAACAGGACCATTGTTTACAAAAGTTCCAATCAGTCCCGATGTTACAACTGTCCTGACGACGGTAAATGGTGTGGAGATGCAAAAACCACCAACCTTTGATATTAAAGTCCAGGCGTATGCAGTGCAGGTAGCCAATGTGGACGCTGCCAAAGCAGGTTCGCAATTGCTCAAATTAATTCCGAATGATTGATTTGGTCAGGAGGAGGCTATAAACTCATAAAAAGAATTTAGAAAAGTGTCAAAAAGATGATTAATGTGACCGTCCTGTGACGGAAGCAGCGTATCATATAATCAAACATCAGATAAAGATGTAAGAGTTAAAACTTAGCGGTATTAAAAATCTAATGAAAGAAGAGGAGTAAGAAAATGACGGCTAAGAAAAAGAAATTAATCAAAGGTTTGGTAGCGGTGGCGCTGATCGCCATCATCGGGATTGGAGCGACGTTGGCATATTTATCAGCAACAACTAATAAAGCTGAAAATAAATTTACCAGTGATGCAAAGATTACAGGTACACTAACTGAAACTTCATGGAAGGATAAAGAATGGAGTAATTTTCAGCCTGGGGATAGTCATGGAAAAAACCCAGTTGTTAATTTAGTCGCAGGCAGCGAAGATGCATACGTCGGAATGTTGATTACATGTAAAAATGGGTCAGGTACAGATGCAACAGTAATTTCAATGGATGATTTCACAAAAAATTATGCTACAGTTTCATATGAAGGAACAACGGGAATTAATCCAAATTGGGTTCATGTTGGCTATTATGAAGGCATAGGTGATTTCTATGTTTATAAAAACGATGTAAATGCATCAAAGTCAAATATAGATGTTTCGACAGAAGCTATTTTTGATACGGTAACTGTAAATGCAGGAGTTAATCAAAAATGGTCTGCCAGTGCAAAATCGGAAACAGTATATACCTTTACGGATGTAGATAAAGATGGTAAGTATACAGCTGGAACGGATACAGATTTAACAGCAGTTGATCAAAACAACAACAAATTATGACCCTACTGTTACATATACTGATCAAACTGGAAAAGTTTTGACCGGTTTATCACAACAAATTGATATGCCTCATTTCGAATTGGATGCACAAGGTTTTGCAGTACAAACGGCGAATTTGACGTTAAATACATCTACTTCAACTCCAACAGGAACTGCATTAACACAGTTACTTAAGTTAGCTGGAATTAATAATAATAAATTCGTTAGCGATTAGTTTAGCTATTAGATGAATGTAAGGGATACGCTAAGTATCCCTTTTTTAGAAAAGAGCAAATAAAATGACCAAAAAGAAAAAGAGAGCCATCCTGTTCTCGGCCTTCGCCCTGATTGCGGTCATCCTCATCGGCACCACCTTGGCTTACTTCACCGATACCGACGCCAAACAGAACGTTTTTTCCATCGGCAAGGTAACCGGGACGCTGACGGAAGATAAATCCAAGGATGGGACTGCCAGGACAGACGGTGGACGGGATTACAATAATATCAAACCCGGCTCTGTGCTTAGCAAGATTCCGGTCGTCAATGTGGATAGCACTTCCTTACCCGCATACGTTCGGGTGAAGATCAGCTACGATGATTCCCTGACGGCAGCACAGATTACAGCCCTAGAAGCTCTTCTGGACATCCAGAGCGGCTGGACCCACAGCAGCGACGGCTACTATTACTACAACAGTATTGTTCAGCCGGGGTCTTCCACTGAACCGGTGTTCACGAAAGTTACCATTCCATCAGAATGGGGTAATGAAATTGCCGGTAAGACCTTCAGCATGACCCTGAGCGCAGATTTGATCCAATCAGACAACTTCACTCCGCAGAAGGACGCCAGCGGCAACATCATCGGCTGGGCCAACAGTGACGGTTCGGCGGTCACCATCGAAGACGCCAAATAGGATACATTCAGGAAAAGAACCAGCAACAAAAATCTTTCAATGAGGCAGAGAGTAATGACGGAAGAAACGAAGATCATTCGCAACGCAACAGGGCAAACTTTTGTTGTGACGTACAAGAACGGACAAAACGGAACCAAACAGGGAACGGTGCAGTGGGTCAAGACCCAGCAGATCGTGGCCTTTCGCAGTTTGTTGGAGCTCATCCGGCTGCTGGATTCCGCAGTCAATGTTGCAACGGTTCCGGCTCCTGGCTTCGCAGGCTGATTACCGCCAGTCGTGCGGCCAGCACCATTTGAAAAATTGAATCAAAAACGGATGGATCCTTCACTGGCATCCATCCGTTTTTTAATTTAATATGAAACTGAATGTGATACACTATCTATAAATACAATTGAACCGCTGTTGAAAGCGGTGGAATGGAGGTAAGGATGTAAGCGCAAAATAAAACAGTAACTATCAATTCACCTCAAAAACTGAGATAATACTTCCAGAAGAAAATTAAGTGATTCAAACACTTGAAAAACTTGAAATGGAGGTATCATGGATCCAATCACACAGACCAAAAACCAATATCGTCTGGAGGAATGGCAGGCTATCATTAAAGGGCAGCGTGCCAGCGGAGAAAGTATCCGGACCTACTGTCAGAACAACGGCATCAAGGAAGCCAGTTACTACTATTGGCTCAAGAAAATCCGGAGGGCAGCCATGGGAGAAAAAGGCGGGGCCACCACCTTCGTTCCTGTCACCTTGGACAACGCCAATGAAACGGTGTCGCACCCGGCTGCGTCTACCGCTGGCATCCTCATCCAGACGCGGGAAGCCACCATTACGATCCGGGACGGCGCCTCCCCGGAAACCATCCAGGCCGTCCTGAAGGTTATGACCGCGTCATGTTAGGGGATATCACCCAGGCGGACAAGATCTACATCGCCTGTGGATATACCGACATGCGCAAGGCCATCGACGGGCTTGCCGCCATCGTCCGGGAAAACTTCCACATGAACCCCATGGAAAACAACCTTTTCCTCTTTTGTGGGAAAAGGCGGGATCGCCTCAAGGCCTTGTACTGGGAAGGAGACGGTTTTATCCTGCTCTATAAGAGGTTGGAAGATGGTCGGTTCCAATGGCCCATGGAAGCCGACGACGTGAAAGACATCACCCCCCAGGAATTCCGGTGGCTGATGGAAGGCCTCTCCATCCACCAGCCCAGGGCCGTGCGAAAGTTAAATCCGAATCGGAAGAACCTTCAATAAAAAAACAAACATGAAATGCCAGAAACAAAGGCGTCCGGACTACCCAACCCCTGTGTCAAATGGTATAATAAGGCCATCAAACACACAGGGGATTTTTTAATGACAGACGCAAACCGGAATGTCCGGCTTAAGAAAGAAAATGAACAACTGATGGCTGATAACGAACGCCTGATCCAGGAAAACAAGGCCCTCCAGAAAGAACTTAAAAAACTGGGAGCGGAACTGATGCGCCTGTCCGACCAGATCGCCACCCTGACCCGGAAGCTTTACGGGAGGCAGACCGAAAGGACGGAAGCCGTCATCGATAAGGACCAGGTCACCTTCCTTTTCGACGAAGCCGAGACAGAGGGAGACCCCAAAGTCAAGGAACCCGCCCTGGATGAAGCCATCGCCGGCTATACCCGCAGGAAGAAGCAGAAGGGCAGGCGGGAAGCCGACCTGTCCGCCTTCCCCCATCAGAAGGTCATCCACCAGCTCGCCGACAGCGACCGTTTTTGCAACCGGTGTGGCACCCTGATGCAGCGTATCGGGGAGACCTTCGTCCGCAGCGAGCTCGTCTACGTCCCGCCCCGGCTCTACGTCAAGGATCATTATCAGGAAAGCTACGAATGCCTGGCCTGCCGGAAGCTGGAGAGACCCCATATCGAGAAGTCCCCGCTGCCGGATCCCGTCATCAGCCATTCCTTCGCTGCCCCATCCACCGTTGCCTGGGCCATGTACCAGAAATACGTCAACGCCATGCCCCTGTACCGTCAGGAAAAGGAATGGGAAGCCCTGGGCATCCCAATATCCAGGGCCACCCTGGCCAACTGGATGATCCTCACGGCCAGGGACCACCTCATCCCCCTGAAGGACCGTATGGCCCGGACCATGAAGCAGGAAGAGGTCCTTCATGCCGATGAGACCCCGGTACAGGTCATGGGGGAAGACGGCCGGAGCAACACCGCCACCTCTTACATGTGGCTGTACGCCACCGGGGAGCACAGTGACCATCCCATCCGGATCTTCGATTACCGGCCCGGACGGGGCGGGAAGTACCCGAGGGCCTTCCTCAAAGGCTTCAAGGGTTACCTCCACACCGATGCCTACGCCGGCTACGACCAGGTTCCGGACATCACCCGCTGCCTGTGCTTCGCCCATCTGAGGCGGAACTTCATCGACGCCCTGCCGAAGGACAAGGCCAAGCGGAAGGGAACCCTCAGCGAACAGGCCATCACCTACTGCAATGCCTTGTTCGCCGCAGAACGGGAGATGAAGGAACTGTCCGATGAGGAACGCCGCCGGAAACGGCTGGAACAGGAAAAACCCATCCTGGAAGAATTCTGGGGCTGGCTTGAAAAAACAGAACCAACCGTCCTGCCCAAAAGTGCCCTTGGACAGGCTGTTTCCTATGCCCTGAAGTACAAGGAAGGGTTCATGGCCTATCTGGAAGACGGGAAGTGCTCCCTGTCCAATAACCTGGCGGAGAACGCCATCCGGCCCTTCACCATCGGCCGGAAGAACTGGTTGTTCAGTGCGTCCCCCAAGGGGGCCGAGGCCAGTGCGGCAATTTATTCCATCATCGAAACGGCGAAGGCTAATGGCCTGGACCCGTATCTCTATCTGGAATACCTTTTTGAACATCTTCCAGGCCTGCCGGTTAACCGGCGGCCGGAACTGCTGGACCGGCTGATGCCATGGATGCCGAAGATTCAGGAAGCGTGTGGCAAAGGAAAAAGCAGGAACTCGATTTGCGAATGAGGCAATCGGGATCCTGCTTTTTTATTGGCTACTGTTTTATTTTGCGCTTACGTAAGGATGCCGGCTTTATCCATGTTTTATGGAATTATCATCTATATGTACCGGGAGGATGGCGGCCAACATAATATGCCGCATCTCCATGCCATTTATGGGGATGATGAAATTGTCGTCGCATTGACAGGGGAAACATTGGAGGGGAAAATCCCACGAAACAAAAAGAAGTTGCTTGATGCTTGGATCATCATCCACCAGGAAGAACTGGAAGCCAATTGGAAATTATTGTCAAGCGGAGAAACTGCATTTAAGATTAAGCCATTACGATAAAGGAGATTGTGCCATGTTAAGACCAAGAGCCATTGCCGTCAAACCGGCAGAAGATTATACCATCCTTGTGAGCTTTGATAATGGTGAGGAAAAATTATTTGATGTCAAACCCTACATCAGCGGAAGCTGGTATGGACAGCTGGAAAAGCCGTCGGTCTTCAACCGCGTGCGCATCGGCGGGATCAGTGTGGAATGGCCGGACGGCCAGGACATCGCCCCGGATGAATTGTATGATAAGAGCATACGGAAATGAAAATGCAAATTGTTTGTACTTACACCCTTGAAGCTTTCCCCAAAATCCGGTAAAATAGACTTAAGAATTTAAACAGGCATCACTGCAAAAAAAAAAAAACCACTTTTGCAGTGATTTTTTTATTTTTTATGGAGGCATAATGAAAACTAAGTACATATTTGTAACCGGCGGCGTGGTCTCATCCCTGGGCAAGGGCATCACCAGTGCGTCCCTGGGGCGGCTGCTCAAGGCCCGGGGCATAAAGGTATCCATCCAGAAGTTTGACCCCTACATCAATTACGATCCTGGCACCATGAGTCCCTTACCAGCACGGCGAGGTCTTTGTGACCGACGACGGGGCGGAAACGGACTTTGGATCTGGGCCATTACGAACGGTTCACCGATGAAAGCCTGGGCAAGTACAGCAACGTGGACCACGGGCAAGGTGTACTGGAACGTCATCACCAAGGAACGCCGGGGGGATTACCTGGGCGGGACGGTGCAGGTCATCCCGCACATCACCAATGAAATCAAGGAAGGGGTTCAGCGGGTGGCGGAAAGCCCGGCCAACCCGGATGTGGTCATCACGGAAATCGGCGGGACCGTGGGGGATATTGAAAGCCAGCCCTTCCTGGAAGCCATCCGCCAGTGCCGCAGCGATCTTGGGGCCGGAAAACACCCTGTACATCCACGTGACCCTGCTGCCCTATCTGGGCATGGCCGGGGAGCTGAAGACAAAGCCGACCCAGCACTCGGTCAAGGAGCTGCGCTCCATCGGGATCCAGCCGGACATCATCGTGCTGCGCTCGGAAAAGGAAGTGGAGGAGGGCCTCAAGGACAAGATCGCCCTGTTCTGCAACGTGGATAAGGAGTCGGTGGTCAGCAACCTGGATGCCCCGGAATTGTACGAGGTTCCCCTCATGCTGGAAAAGGAAGGCCTGGCCCAGCTGGTGGTGGACAAGCTGGGTCTGCCCGATGTCAAGCCGGATTTGACCGAATGGCGCAATCTGGTGTCCCGGGCCAAGAATCTGGAAAACCGGGTATCGGTGGCCATCGTGGGCAAGTACGTGGAGCTTCACGACGCGTACCTTTCGGTGGCGGAAGCCCTGCGCCACGGCGGCATCGCCAACGACGCGGAGGTGGACATCAAATGGGTCCATTCCGAGGACCTGAACAGTGAAAATGTGGACCGGCTGCTGGGCAACGTCCAGGGCATCATCGTCCCCGGCGGCTTCGGCAACCGGGGCATCGAGGGCAAGGTGGAAGCTATCCGCTACGCCCGGGAAAACAAGGTCCCCTTCCTGGGACTGTGCCTGGGGCTCCAGCTCACGGTGATCGAGTACGCCCGCAATGTGGCGGGGCTGGCGGGGGCCAATTCCAGTGAGCTGGATGAAAACACCCCCTACCCGGTGATCAGCCTCATGGAGGAACAGAAGAAGATCAAGAAGATGGGCGGCACCATGCGTCTTGGCGCTTATCCCTGCGATTTGAAGGAAGGCACCCTGGCCCGGAAGGTTTACGGCGCCAAGCACATCGAGGAACGCCACCGCCACCGGTATGAGGTCAACGACGCCTTCGTGCCCCAGCTGGAAGAAGCGGGACTGATCTTCTCCGGCCTGTCCCCCGACGGCGTGCTGGTGGAAATGGTGGAGCTCAAGGATCATCCCTATTTCATCGCCACCCAGGCCCACCCGGAATTCAAATCCCGGCCCAACCGGCCCCATCCGCTGTTCGATCATCTGATCCGGGCGGCGCTGAAGTATAAATAAGTACGTGCAAGGCTGTCCTCGGGCAGCCTTTTTTCACAGGGCTGGATCATTGTGCGCCCAGCGGGTACAGGTGATTTTTGTTAAGATTTTTTTAAAAAAGCCCTTGACACAAGATGTGGGCGGCTGTGGAAAATGTGGATAACTATTTGAAAATGTCCTCAAAAACGGTTGAAAACCCTGGGAATTGTGGATAAAATTATGGATAACTGTGAGAAATGTGGAAAACTTTCGAGAATTCCGGTAAAAAGGCCGTTTTTCAACAACGAAACCTGTGCATGAATTTCGGCAGAAGTTATGCACACTTTGTTGATAAAATGGGGTGTAAATTTGGACAAAGGAACGATTTTTTTTATAAAAAGACCTTGACACAAGATGTAGGTTGGCAGAAATGACAGACAGGATGGAGGATAAATATGAAGCGATTTGGCATGGTGAGAACGGCCTGCGGGATCCCGACTGTGAAGGTGGGGGACCCGGCGGCCAACGGGCAGGCAATCCGGCTGCTGGCGGAAAAGGCGGCGGCGTCCGCGGTGGACGTGCTGGTTTTTCCGGAGCTGGCGGTGACGGGGTACACCTGCGGTGATTTATTCGCCCAGTCCCTGCTCCTCAAGGGAGCGGAGGAAGCGGTGGCGGAGCTGGCGGCCTGGAGCGCCGGCCACGCCCTGATGTTTGCGGTGGGGGCGCCCATCCCAGTGGACGGGGCCCTGTACAACACGGCGGTGGTGATCCAGAACGGGCGGATCCTGGGGGCGGTGCCCAAGACCTACTTGCCCAACACCCACGAATTTTACGAAAAACGGTGGTTCCAGCCGTCGACCTGTTTAAAACGGGACACGGTGACCTGGGCGGGGCAGACCTTCCCCATCGGGGCGGATCTGCTGTTTGAAGACACAGCGGCGGCGGATCTGACGGTGGGCATTGAAATCTGCGAGGACATGTGGGCGCCGGTGCCCCCCTCGGGGTACCTGGCCACGGCGGGGGCGACGGTGATCTTGAACCCCTCGGCCAGCAATGAGCTCATCGGCAAGAGCGATTACCGGCGGGAGCTGGTCAAACAGCAGTCGGCCCGGTGCAACGCCGGGTACCTGTACTGCTCCTGCGGCATGGGGGAATCCACGACGGACCTGGTTTTCGGCGGGGACGCCTTGATTTACGAAAAGGGCGAGGCCCTGGTCTGTGCCAGCCGTTTTTCCCAGGAACCGGCCCTGGTTGTGGCGGACGTGGACCTGGAGGTCCTGTGCCACGATAGACGCACCCAGATGAGCTTCAGCGACGGTGAGGGCTGGATGGCGCCCGATGTGCGGCGCATCGGCTACGACGGCGGAGCGGCGGAAGAAAAGCCTTCCGGGGCGGACGCGGCGGCCTGGCTGCGCCCGGTGAACCCGGCGCCCTTCGTGCCCGGGGACGTCCGCAAGCGGGAGGAACGGTGCGCGGAAATCTTCGCCATCCAGTCCATGGGGCTCATGAGCCGCCTGGCCCACATCGGCAAGCCGCCCATGGTGGTGGGCATCTCCGGGGGCCTGGACTCCACCCTGGCGCTTTTGGTCTGCGTCAGCGCCTGTGACCGGCTGGGCATGGGCCGGGACCGCATCCACGCGGTGACTATGCCGGGGTTCGGCACCACGGACCGGACCTACGACAACGCCGTGGCCCTGATCAAGGGCCTGGGAGCCACCTTCCACGAAATCAGCATCAGCCAGGCGGCCACGGACCACCTGAACGCCATCGGCCACAGCCTGGACGACCACGATGTGACCTACGAAAACGCCCAGGCCCGGGAGCGGACCCAGATCCTCATGGACCTGGCCAACCATTACGGCGGCATCGTGGTGGGCACAGGGGACCTGTCCGAGCTGGCCCTGGGCTGGGCCACCTACAACGGGGACCACATGTCCATGTACGGCGTCAACGCCAGCATCCCCAAGACCCTGGTGCGCTACCTGGTGCGCTACGTGGCAGACCTGGGGGACCATGAATCCATCCGGGACATCCTGTACGACGTGCTGGACACCCCGGTGTCACCGGAGCTGCTGCCCCCGGATGAGGGGGGGCAGATCGCCCAGAAGACCGAGGACCTGGTGGGGCCCTACGAGCTCCACGATTTCTTCCTGTACCATGTGGTGCGCAACGGCTTTGGGCCGGACAAGGTGTACGCCCTGGCGGTGCGGGCCTTTGACGGGACCTACGACGGCGGGACGATCCTCAAATGGCTCAGGAATTTTTACCGCCGGTTCTTCAGCCAGCAGTTCAAGCGGTCCTGCCTGCCCGATGGCCCCAAGGTGGGGTCGGTGGCCCTGTCTCCCCGGGGGGACTGGCGCATGCCTTCGGACGCCAAAGTCCGGCTGTGGATGGACGCGGTGGATAAAATCCCTGGGGAAAAATAATAAGAAAAAAATCGGAAAAAAACGCGGATATAAAGAAAATCCGGAACGCGGGAAAGCGTTCCGGATTTTTTTGAAAACCAATTTTAATTGAACCGGGAAGACCTTAGAGTGAGGATGAGTTGGAGCCGCCCACGTTGCTCAGGTATTCCACCGGCGTATTGTTGCGGATGGCGAACATGAAGAACGGTCCAGTAACCGCAAAGATGATGGACAGGACGGTGTAAACCACACAGTGGTCTGCGTCGTACAGCTTGTACAGACGGTACAAGGCCAGGTAGTAATAAACAGCGTAGACCACTGCGAGGATAGTCCCCAGATATTGCACCTGGGACACGCAGATCACAAGAATGGCTCCGCCAAGCAAAATCCATTTTGCATAGGGAATCAGGGTGTTCGGGCTGAAGAATGGCACGACATCGTCAATCAGTTCCCCTTGAAGATAATTTTGCAGAACAGGGATCCATGCGAACCAGGCGTGGTCGACGCCTTTATTCTTGGCCATGGTAAAGAGTGCCAATGCTGTAAAGACGTACAGGATGACAAAGACGATGACGATGACGACCAAAAACGCCGACAGGGCCACCAATAAACCGGATAAAGAGTCCATAGTAAATCCTCCTTTAAAAAATAAAAATTAGGAAATTAATATAATTCCAAAACCATTATATCAGAGAAAGATGCAAATAGCTAATAAACTTTTTGTAACAAAACGTCATTAAGTGTTGGAATTACAATGGTATTTTTTATAATGAACGGATAAAATTTATAAAATCCTGTAGAAAACATTAATGCCCTTAATGGGAATTTCAAATTCATCTGGTATCCTCACATCATTCGAATTGTTTGGAGGCTAACAATCATATGAAGAAAATCATCGGAATCGACCTGGGAACCACCAATTCCTGCGTTTCCGTCATGGAAGGCGGCGAAGCCGTCATCATCCCCACCCGGGAGGGCAAACGGACCATGCCGTCCATCGTGGCCTTTACCAAGGATGGGGAACGACTGGTGGGGGAAACGGCCAAGCGCCAGATGCTCACCAATGGGGGTGGGACGGTCCGCTCCATCAAGCGGGAGATGGGCACGGCCACAAAGCACATGCTGGGGGGCAAGGCCTACACGCCGCCGGAGATTTCCGCCATGATCCTGGGGGCCCTCAAGGAAACAGCGGAGGACTACCTGGGGGAAGCGGTGACGGACGCGGTGATCACGGTGCCGGCCTACTTCACCGACGCCCAGCGCCAGGCCACCAAGGACGCCGGGCGCATCGCGGGGTTGACGGTCAAGCGGATCATCAACGAGCCCACAGCGGCGGCCCTGGCCTACGGCATGGACAAGGAGCACAACCACAAGGTGGTGGTCTACGACCTGGGGGGCGGCACCTTTGACGTGTCGGTGCTGCAGATCGGCGACGGGGTCATCGAGGTGATGGCCACCGCCGGGGACAACCATCTGGGGGGCGACGACTTTGACGAGCGGGTGGTTGCGGAGCTGGTCCAGCGGTTCAAGGAGGATTCGGGCATCGACGTGTCCCGGGACACGGTGGTCATGCAGCGGCTGCGGGAGGCGGCGGAGGCTGCCAAGATTGAGCTGTCCAGCACGGTGAGCACCCAGGTGATGCTGCCCTTCCTGACGGCGGACGCCTCGGGGCCCAAGAATCTGGACCTGTCCCTGACCCGGGCGCGGTTTGACGCCCTGACGGCAGACCTGGTGGAACGGACCATGGGCCCCTTCCGCCAGGCGGTGGCCGACGCCCACATCGGGATGAACGAGATCGACCACATCATCCTGGTGGGGGGCTCCACCCGGATCCCCGCTGTGCAGAAGGCGGTGCGGGACCTGACGGGGAAGGATCCCTTCAAGGGCATCAACCCCGACGAATGTGTGGCCATGGGGGCGGCCATCCAGGGCGGCGTGCTGGGCGGCGAGGTCGGCGGCCTGCTGCTCCTGGATGTGACCCCCCTGTCCCTGGGCATTGAAACCCTGGGAGGCGTCTGCACCCGGCTCATCGACCGGAACACCACCATCCCCATCGAAAAAAGCCAGATCTTTTCCACGGCCCAGAATTTCCAGACCAAGGTGGAGATCAACGTGCTCCAGGGCGAGCGCCAGATGGCCAGGGACAATAAGTCTCTTGGAAAATTCGCCCTTAAAGGCATCCGCCGGGCGCCCAGAGGGGTGCCCCAGATCGAGGTGACCTTCAGCATCGACGCCAACGGCATCGTCCACGTGGCGGCCAAAGATCTGGATACGGGGAAGGCCCAGACCATCACCATCACCAGCGCCCAGGGCCTTTCCGACGACGCCATCAACGCGGCCATCAACGACGCGGAAAAGTACAAGGCCGAGGATGACCAGATCCGGGAAACGGCGGAGGTCAAGACCCGGGCCCAGACCATGCTGCGCCGGGCGGACCTGGCCCTGAAGAATCTGGACAAGACCCGCAAGGCGGACAAGGCCCAGGTGAAGGAGGCCCGCAAGGCCCTGAAGAAGGCCATGCTGAAAAAGGACACCGATGCCCTGTCCCAGGCCTGCGACGAGATGGAAAGCCTGCTGGAAGCCCTGGGAATGAACGGCTATGAATAAAACGGCTATGAATAAAGGGTCACAAATCACCGGAAAGGGATAAGGAGGTTACAGTGTTCGGCATCGTCATCGCCAACCGGGAAGGGCTGTCGGAAGAGGACCAGAAGGTGTACCAGCGGTTTTACTGCGGGGTGTGCCACAGCCTGGGGGCGGACTACGGCGACTACTGCCGGTCCACCCTGTCCTACGACATGACCTTCCTGGCCATCTTCCTCCAGGGGCTGGAGGAAGACGGACCCGAAGCCGGGGAGGAGCGCTGCGTCATGCGGCCCGCCCATCCCCACGGCTTTTACCGCAGCGCCGCCACGGATTACGCGGCGGCCATGAACGTGATCCTGACCTGGTACAAGTGCCGGGACGACTGGGAGGACGACCGCAACCTGATCCGATACGGCGGCATGAAGGTCTTCGGCCGGGCCAGAAGCCAGGTGGAGGCCGCCTGGCCCCGGCAGTGCGAGGCCGTGGCAGAGGGACTCGGGGCCATCGGCGCCATGGAGCGCCGGGGGGAGACCAACCCGGACCGGCCGGCGGCAGCCTTCGGGAAGATCATGGGCGAGCTCTTCGTCATGGATGAGGCCCATCCCCGGGCCCGGGAAATCCGGGCCTTCGGCGACGCTTTGGGGCGGTTCATCTATATCATGGACGCGGTGGTGGATTTAAAGGAAGACCTAAAGAAAGAGCGTTATAATCCCCTTATCGCCATGGAGCACCTGGAACCGGTGGATCTCCTCAGCACCCTGCTGGGGCGGTGTACCGACGCCCTGGCTGCCCTGCCGGAAAACCGGTATCAGGCGATCATTGAAAATGTGCTGTATTCGGGTGTGTGGATACCCTACGCGGCAAGGAAAGAGTAGCAAATTGAACAGAGATCCCTATGACGTCCTGGGCATCCCCCATGGGGCGTCGGAAGAAGAGGCGGCCAAGGCGTACCGCAAATTGGCCAAACAGTATCACCCGGATCTGAACCCCGACGATCCCGAGGCGGCCCGGAAGATGAGCGAGGTCAACGCGGCCTTCGATCAGATCAAGAACGGCACCGCCGGCACAGGACCCCAGTCTGCCCGTTATTCCCAGAGCAGTGAAGGGACCACTGGCCGGTCCTATCAGGAATACGGCGGTCCGTCCGGCCAAAGCGGCCATTACGGCGGATACGGCGGGTATGGGGGCTACGGCCATTACGGCGGCTTCGAAGAGGCGGATCCCCTGGCCATGGCCCAGGTCTGCATCCAGATGCGGCAGTACGGCCAGGCCCTCCAGTGGCTGGACCGCTGCGACAGCAAGACGGCCCAGTGGTATTATCTCAGCGCCCTGGCCAATTATTCCTTGGGCAATTCCGTCATGGCCCTGGAAAGCGCCAGGAAGGCCACAGAAATGGATCCGGGAAACGCCGAGTACCGCCGGGTGTACGACGCCGTCCAGCACGGCGGCCAGATGTACCGCCAGCAGGCCCAGGGCTTCGGCTCTTCCATGACGGCCATGAACGTCTGCTGCTGGGGAATGTTCCTGGGCCAGATGTGCATGCCCCTGTGCTGCATGCGCCCTTTTTAATGGTTTTGTCACAACTTTATAAAATAGATGAAATCATGAGCCCGCAAGGGCTTTTTTTGTTCCCCTTACGCGGATACCTGTGATATAATGAAAACAGAGTTTTTGAAGTAAAGGCGGAAAGACCGGATTGAGCGGAGGATGAAAAAATCGTGATGCAAACGATGGACGAATTGATGGAATTTAATCTGTATGAAAATCTGCCGGTGGGCATGGCCGTATTTCTTTACGATTTCAAGGGCTACCACGCCCTTTTTACCAACCAGGTCCTGGAGGAGGAAATGGGCGTCAGCGGTGAGGAGATCGCGGAGGCCTTCCAGGGGGATCTGACGGCCATCGTCCATCCCGACGATGCAGAGGATATGCGGATCATGCTGTACAAGGGCAGTGTCACCGGTGGACGCTTCGGAAAGACCGGGCGGATCCGCCTGAAGGACGGCAGCTACAGCTGGATGGACATCCGGGTCAATGCCGTGCTGGATGCAGGCGGCACCTGCCGGTATTATTTCATCCTGACGGACGTCAACAGCCAGCGGGAGAACGAGCTGCGCCTGGAACGCACCTACGAGCGCCTGCTGGGCATCATGAACAACACGCCGGGGGGCATCATCGTCTTCGACGCCCGGGATAACCGGATCCCCGTCCCCTCCTTCATCAGCCCGGGGATGTACCGCCTCATCGAGGGGACGCCGGAGGAAGCGGCCCGGCGCTTCCAGGGCCGTTACAACGAAATCGTCCACCCCGACGACCTGGAGCAGGTCATCCGGGCCATGGAGGACGCCATGCGCAACCTGTCCCCCTTCCAGCTCACCGTCCGCCTCCTGACCCTGAAGGGCGACTATATCTGGGTGGATATCAATGGGAGTGTGGGCAATTTCCAGGGGCGGCGCAGCCTGTGCATGTCCTACGCCAATACCTCGGCGGACAGAAAGGCCCAGCAGCTCCTTCGCAAGGTGCTGGATCTTTTTGTGCGCCGCCAGTACGACAACATCGCCGTCATCGACTGCCGGGACAGGACCTACCACATCTTGAGTGACAATTACCAGACGAAGAGCGGCAAAGTGCCCGAGGGAGGAATGGACTACGATGTGGCCATAGGCGCCGTCATCAAGCATTTCATTACGGAGGATGAGCAGGAAAGGATCAGGGCGGCCCTGGAGCTGGATCATTTGGTGACCCAGCTTCAGACACAGGATGAGGTGGAGATCTACACCACCGTCCGCATGCCCAACGGCAAGCTCCGCTATAAAAAGATGTGGCTGAGCTGGATCGACGAGCCCAACGGCCAGATGGCCTTCGTCATCGACGACTACACAGAGCTGCGCAAGCAGGAGATGGAACGGCAGCAGACCCTGGCCGACGCCCTGAAGGCGGCGGAGCAGGCCAACGTGGCCAAGAGCGAGTTTTTATCCCGCATGAGCCACGACATCCGGACGCCCCTCAACGCCATCATGGGCTTCACCCAGATCAGCCTGGCGGACGGGCAGGTGGGGCCGGAAACCCACGAGCGCCTGGAGAAGATCCAGTCCGCCTCGGGCTTCCTGCTCTCCCTGATCAACGACGTGCTGGATATGTCCCGGATTGAAAGCGGGAAGACCGTGCTGAAGAAGGAAGTCTTCACCGTCCAATCCCTGCTGGCGGGGGTCCACTCCATCATCTATTCCCAAGTGTGAGGAAAAGGCCCTGGATTACCAGTGCCGGGTCGATGGCAGCCTCCAGCCAGCTTATCGCGGGGACCGGCTCAAGCTTCAGCAGGTCCTGGTCAATCTTTTGGGCAATGCTGTCAAATTCACGCCCCGGGGCGGCTCGGTGTCCCTGGCCGTCTCAGAAAGGGAAGTGACGGACCGGCACGCCGTGGTCTGCTTCGAGGTGGCGGACACGGGCATCGGCATTTCCGAGGCCTTCCTGCCCCAGCTCTTTGAGGTGTTCACCCAGGAGGGGGACGGCAAAACCGCCCAGCCCGGCACCGGCCTGGGTCTGGCCATCTGCAAGAACATCGTGGCGATGATGCACGGCAGCCTGAAGGTCCGGTCGAAAAAAGGGGAAGGTTCGGTCTTCACGGCAGAGGTCCAGCTGGAACGGGCCGGAGAAAGGGAGGACGGCCTTTCATCGCCGGCGGAAAAAAAGACGGCCCCGACGGAGCCGCTGGAAAAAGACGCGTTTAAAGGAAGGCGGGCCCTCCTGGCGGAGGACCATCCCATGAATCAGGAAATCGCCGTCCACCTGCTGAAGAAGATCGGCCTCCAGGTGGATGTGGCGGAAAACGGGAAGATCGCCTGTGACAAGTACGCCGTGTCGCCGGAGGGGTATTACGATGTCATCATCCTGGATATCCGCATGCCGGTGATGGACGGCCTGGAGGCCGCCACGGTCATGCGGGGCTCAGGCCGGGAGGACAGCGCCGCCGTCCCCATCATCGCCATGAGCGCCGATGCCTTTGACGAGGATATCAGCAAATCCCTGGAAAGCGGCTTCGACGCCCATTTGATCAAGCCCGTGAATCCGGACCTGCTGTACCAGACCCTGGCCCGTTTCTTTCATAGGGGAGAAGGAAAGGACCCGGCTGAGTCATAATTGTTTAAAATAAGGGTGTTGCATGGCGCCTTCCACAGCCGCAGCCGTTCGTCGTCCATCCGGGCGAGGAACATCTGGGAAACCGGCGGCTTCCTGGACGGTGAGCAATTCCCCTATTTTATTGGCCGTAATTTCAATATCCTGGCTGTCCAGGAAGCTCACGCACCGGCGGTAGACGATGAAGAGCTCCATCAGGGTGGTGGCCCCGGTGCCGTCCAGGATCAGCATGACCTTTTCGCCGCTGCGGATACCCAGGTCCCGGAGCAGGGACTTGACCATGATCAAAGCAGTTTCGTCGGCGGTCAGGAGCTTCTGGCGGCCGCCCCCTTCCTCGCCGTGCTGGCCCATGCCGATTTCCATGTCGTCCCGGAAAAATCCGCCAGGCGCACGCCGGTGATGGGGTGGGTGGCCCCGCTGAGGCCCACGGCCAGGGTGGCCATCTGGTCCGCGAAGCCCTGGGCGATGGCGGCCTACTTCATCCAGGGATTTCCCTTCGGCAGCGGCCGCCCCGGCAATTTTGTACAGGGGGATGCAGCCCACCAGCCCTCGGCGGGCGTCGGCCTGGAAGCGGGGTGCCCCGGAGATGTCGTCCCGGGTGACGACCATGCGCACGTCCATGCCCTCCCGGGCGCAGGCCTCCATGGCCAGATTGCCGGTGAGCCGGTCCCCGGTGTGGTTGAGGACGATGAAAAGGACGCCGTGGCCCCGGTCCGCCAGGCGGATGCCCTGGAGGGCGGCGTCGGCGCCGGGAGCGGTGAAGATGTCCCCCGCCACGGCCACGTCGATCATGCCCTCGCCCACGAAGCCGATCAGCGCCGGCTCGTGGCCCGACCCGCCGATGGTGACGATGGTCACCCGGTCACACGAATCCAGGCGCCGGCTGACGACGATGTTGGCGCCTTCCAGCCGCACCAGGTCGTCGTTGGCCAGGGCGAAGCCCTCCAGCAATTCGGTGGTCACATCCTTGGGATTATTGATGAATTTTTTCATTTCCAGCCTCTCTTTATTTCCATAACACAATTACTTTAAAGTCATTATACACTTATGAGGCATCCTTTGCAATGATAAAAAAGCCAACTCCTGTTATTTTGGAGCTGGCTTTTTTTCCGTGGGGTTTTTATTCCAATTCAAAGGCACCGGTGTACAGCTGGTAGTACTCGCCGCGCTGGGCGATGAGTTCCTCGTGGGTGCCGCGCTTCGATGATGCGCCCCTGGTCCATGACCATGATGGCGTCGGAGTTGCGGACCGTGGACAGGCGGTGGGCGATGACGAAGACCGTGCGGCCGATCATCAGCCGGTCCATGCCCGTCTGGAACCAGGGCCTCGGTATGGGTGTCGATGCTGGAGGTGGCTTCGTCCAGGATCATGGCCGGAGGATCTGCCACCGCTGCCCGGGCGATGGACAGGAGCTGGCACTGGCCCTGGGAAGGCTGCCGCCGTCGCTGTCCAGCAAAGTCTGGTAGCCCTCGGGCAGCCGCTGGATGAAGCCGTCGGCGTTGGCCAGCTTGGCCGCGGCGATGACCTCCTCGTCGGTGGCGTCCAGGTTGCCGTAGCGGATATTCTCCATGACCGTGCCGGTGAACAAATGGGTGTCCTGGAGGACCATGCCCAGGGAGCGGCGCAGGTCCGGCTTTTGATCTTGTTGATGTTGATGCCGTCGTAGCGGATCTTGCCGTCGGCGATGTCATAAAACCGGTTGATCAGGTTGGTGATGGTGGTCTTGCCGGCGCCGGTGGCCCCCACCAGGGCGATCTTCTGGCCCGGCTCGGCGGTGAGGGTGATGTCGTGGAGGACGGGCTTGTTGAGCTCGTACTCAAAGTCCACGTGATCCAGCTCCACATGGCCGCTCAGGGGCACGTAGGTGACGGTGCCGTCGGCCTTGTGGGGGTGCTTCCACGCCCACTGGCTGGTGCGGTGGTCCGCTTCCACCAGCTCGCCCTTCTGCACCTTGGCGTTGACCAGGGTGACGTAGCCGTCGTCTTCCTCCGGCTCCTCGTCCATCAGGGCGAAGATGCGGCCGGCTCCGGCCAGGGCCATGATGATGGCGTTGATCTGCTGGGCAATCTGATTGACCGGGGTGGAAAAGCTCTTGGTCAGGCTCAGGAAGGCCACCAGGCCCCCCAGGGTCAGCCCGGTTTTGCCGCTGAGCATGAGCACGGCTCCCAGGATGGCCACCAGCACGTATTCCAGGTTGCCGATATTGCCCATGACGGGCATGAGGATGTTGGCGAAGGTGTTGGCCTTGTCCGCGTTTTCGAAGAGCTCGTCGTTGAGAACGTCAAAATCTTTTTTGGCGGCGTCCTCGTGGCAGAAGACCTTGACCACCTTCTGGCCGTTCATCATTTCTTCAATATAACCGTTGACCTTGCCGATGGAGGCCTGCTGCTGGACGAAGTACTTGGCGCTGGCGCCGGTGATCTTGCCGCTGACCTTGACCATCAGGAACACGCAGACCACGATGAGGCCCGTCAGGGGTACGCTGGTGGCCACCATGGCGCAGAACACGGAGACGATGGTGATCAGCGAGCTGAAGGCCTGGGGGATGCTCATGGAGATCATCTGGCGCAGGGTATCGGTGTCGTTGGTGTAGCGGCTCATGATGTCGCCGTGGGAATGGGTGTCGAAGTATTTGATGGGCAGTTCTTCCATGCCGGCGAACATCTCATCCCGGATGTTTTCAGGACGCCCTGGGCGATGGTGACCATGACCCGGTTGTAAAACAGGGTGGCGCACACGCCGATGACGTAGATCACGGCCATGATGGCGATGATCTTGAGCAGGGGCGCGAAATCCGCGACCCCGCTGGTGAGCATGGGGGTGATGTAGTCGTCGATGACGTTGCCGATGAACAGGGAGCTGGCCACGGAGACCAGGGCGCTGATCACGATGAGGACGAGGACCAGGAAGAACCGGCGCTTGTACTTGCCGTTGATGTAGCCCATGAGCCGGCGCACGGTGGCGCCGTTCACCCGGTCAGTCGGCCGGGATGGGCTGGACTTCTTTTTGGTTGATTTCAATGGGTTCCCCTCCTTTCGATGCGTTTTGGGATTCGTACACTTCCTTATAAATGGGGGAAGCGGCCAGCAGCTCGTCGTGGGTGCCCACGGCGCTGACGGCGCCGCCGTCCATGACGATGATGCGGTCGGCGTCTTCAATGGAAGACACCCGCTGGGCGATGATGAACTTGGTGGTGGCGGGAATGTATTCCCGGAAGGCCTGGCGGATCTTGGCGTCGGTGGCCGTATCCACGGCGGAGGTGGAGTCGTCCAGAATCAGGACCTTGGGCTTCTTCAGCAGGGCCCTTGCGATGCACAGCCGCTGCTTCTGGCCGCCGGACACGTTGGAGCCGCCCTGTTCGATGTGGGTGGCGTAGCCGTCGGGGAAGCGGTTGATGAACTCGTCGGCACAGGCCAGGCGGCACACCTCCTCGATTTCGGCGTCGGTGGCGTCGGCCTTGCCCCAGCGCAGGTTGTCGGCGATGGTTCCGGCGAAGAGCACGTTCTTCTGGAGGACCATGGCCACTTCCTCACGGAGGGCTTCGATGTCGTAGTCCCGGACGTCGTGGCCCCCCACCAGCACCCGGCCCTCGGTGGCGTCGTACAGCCGGGGGATGAGCTGGACCAGGGTGGATTTGGCGCTGCCGGTGCCCCCCAGGATGCCGATGGTCTCCCCGGAGGCGATGGACAGGTCCACGTCCTTCAGGCTCAGCTTGCATTCCGCGCCGCCGTAGCCGAAGCCCACGTGTTCGAAGGTCACGCTGCCGTCGGGCACGTCGGTGAGGGGATGGCTGCCGTTGGTCAGGTCGCTTTTTTCGTCCAGGACCTGGACGATCCGTTCGGCGGAGGCCTGGGAGATGGTGATCATGACGAAGACCATGGACAGCATCATCAGGCTCATGAGGATCATCATGGTGTAGGTGATCATGCTGGCCAGCTCCCCGGTGGTCATGGCCCCGGACACGATGAACCGGGCGCCGAACCAGGCGATGGCCAGCATGCAGCCGTACATGGCGGTCTGCATCAGGGGCATGTTGAAGGCCAGGATGCGTTCGGCGTGGGAGAAGTCATCGTATATTTCCTGGGAAATACCCCCGAATTTTTTGATCTCGTGGTCCTCCCGGACGAAGGACTTGACCACCCGGATGCCCCGCAGGTTTTCCTGGACCACGTTGTTCAGGCGGTCGTAGGTGCGGAAGACCCGTTCGAAGATGGGATGGGCGTGGGAGATGATCAGGTACAGGCCCACAGCCATCACCGGGATGGCGATCAGGAAGGTGGTGGCCAGCCGGGCGTTGAGGGACAGGCTCATGACCAGGGCGGCGATGAGCATGAGGGGTGCCCGGATCGCCACCCGGACGATCATCATGTAGGCGTTTTGCACGTTGGTCACGTCGGTGGTCATCCGGGTGACCAGGCCGGCGGTGGAAAAGCGGTCGATGTTGGAGAAGGAAAAATCCTGGACCGCGTAGTACAGGTCGTGGCGCAGGTTCCGGGCCAGACCGGCGGAGGCGCTGGCGGCGTAGCGTCCGGCCAGGGCGCCGAAGGCCAGGGAGACCATGGCGGCCACCACCATGATGCCGCCGACCATCAGGGTCACATTCATGTTGGAAGCGTTGAGCCCCTGGTCGATGAGCCGGGCCATGAGCAGGGGGATGATGACTTCCAGAAGGACTTCCCCCGAAACGAAGAGGGGGGAGAGCAGGGAATCTTTCTTGTATTCCCGCACGCTTTGGGCAAGTTTTTTAATCACTTTGGGTTTCACCTCGTTTTAAATTTTCAATCATCTTATCCATTGTCCGAAGGAAGACCGTCAGATCTTCAGGGGGGATATCCTGGCACAGCCGCTCTTCAATGTGTTTGAGAGCGTCCATGACCAGCTCGTTGTGCTCGATCCCCCGTTGGGTCAGGGCCAGCTTTTTCAGCCGGGCGTCGCTTTCCACAGCCTGTCGGGTGATCAGCCCCTTCTTTTCCATGAGCTTTAAGATGCCCGTCACCGTGGAACGGCTGATCTGGCAGGCTTTTTCGATGTCCCGCTGGAACACGTCCTCGTTCTGGTGGCCGTACAGGTAGTGGATGATGAAGCCCTGGACGCTGGTGATCGGATCGCAGTCCGATTGGTGGCATTCAATTTCTTTTTCAATGGTGCGCTTAATCAAAAGGTTCAGATTTTTTACCTTGGGGCCGATGGCCTTTTCTGAAAACATGATGACCTCCTGTTCCTCATCATTTTGTGGGTTTGCCCCTCGGACAAGTTACCTCCCGAACTGTTAGGGCACGAACAATTATGAACCTGTTGGGATGTTATGTCAATGTTTTTTTATAAAAATATTTTTGGGCAGGGTATTTCCCTGGATTTTACCGGCCTTTTACCGCGATTTTATTGGATTACGGAAAAGGTAAAGATTTAACTTAAATTTTTCCGGGCAGGGAAATTTGTTTTTACAGGGAGACGGTATAGTATGTTTTGTCAAGCGAAAATGACAAAGGAGGATTTTGATCACTATGAAAAAAATGATTGCGGTTATAGCGACGGCG
>Ga0268356_10707_pt1 | contig 27674 bp, 17 predicted proteins | sample BioMet10_FD_194415 | JGI IMG/M metagenome (GOLD analysis project Ga0268356, IMG submission 194415) | Sewage microbial communities from Oakland, California, United States - Biofuel 10 (PacBio Assembly) | ecosystem: Engineered > Wastewater > Sewage > Unclassified | place: USA: California | collected...
TTGCAAATTCAGGAATATATTTTACTCCTATAGTGCTATTTTTACTGATTACAGCAGTAGGCTCGTTATCTTTAGTGAGTTTTTCCCTTTTAACTATTCTTTTCAGGTAATTCACATCAATACTATAATCGAGCGTAGCGGTTCCTAAGTTACTTATCGTGAGTGCCTGAGTAGTATATTCACCTTCAAACAATGTTTGAGTTAAACTTGAAGGAGCAACCTGTATTACAGGAACGGCAGAACCACTACTAACGATAACCGTATAGTCTTCTGTTTCTCCATAGGTTGTATTTCCGCAAGGACTCAGAGTCCCAGTATACATAATCCTGATCCTCATCCTGTATGATCCGGGATTTGTACCCGTTGGAACTGAGATGGTAGCGGTATATGGACCACCACCAGGACTACCGCTAACGATAATCGGAGCATCATCGGTTAAAATCAGTATTGCCATTCCAGTCCACCCATATTCCGCATTGATCTGAAGAGTAAGGAGTTCCGTTGGTAATAGTGATGGGTTGAGAAATTCCGGGGTAAATAGTATTGGTAAGATTAGAATAATCGGCATAACCTCCGGTGGTGCACTCTGTCGTATTATTGATGGTTCCAAAAGTTACATTACTGATATATTCATCACATGTGGAGGCGGTTTGCTGAACAATACGTTAAAACTCCAGCAATAGCGTTATTTCCCGAAAAATTTGTTGGGTGGGAAATGGGTATGTTCATATTTAAAGGATTTACGAAAACATACGGCTTACTATCTGCTGGTTGGGTCTTCAATTTAATCAGCGTTTCTTTGGCTGAATTCATTTTTTCGATCATGTTTTTTTGTTGGGCAAAGATAAATTGCCTATCAAAAAAACTATCAGGATCAGAAAAACCTTAAGAAATTGTAATTTTGATTTCATTATAACTAAATTTAGTGAATAATTAAGTTTACTTATCAATACACGAATACATTTATTGATTTTTGCTTTTTAAATCTACAATAGAATTAAGTAACTAATGTTCTGTTTATTTCATGATTTTGAAGATATGCATTAATTATCTGAAAATTACCTCCTTTCTTGATTTATGGTTTGTAAATACGTTTATTATAAAGTAATGGTATTCTTTTAAAATACAGAAAATAATTATCCCTCACCAAAATTAATAGCATTGTAATACAACGACTTATAATAATATTTAGTCAACTGGCGCTACAACCTTTCAAAAAATTGAAAGGGCAAAAATTATCTGAAAAATTTTGTTGGTTGATACTTTGCTTTACGAAAAAATCTGTTGAGATCTAAGAATCTGTAATTGTCGAAATTTAAAGCAAAATATTGAAAATCTGTAATTTTACTATTGCTGGCACATCAAATCAAGCTTGCAAGCGAAACATATAACTTCTATATATAAAATCCGCTTTAAATTTACAATTTTTTTATTAAAAAAAAACAATTTTAAAATTATTTTTTTTGTTCTGTTTTTCTGTGTATTATAAATATTTTCACTTTTTATAGAAAATTTATTTCTAAAAAAGTAGAAAATTTTACTCTAAAATTATAAAAAAAATAAAAAAACCCCGCCATAATTGGCGAGGTTTTTCAATAAAAAGGATCAAAAGAGGTTTATCTATTAATTATCAATTGATTATTAATTATCCCTTCTTTATTCCTTGCACTAATCGTATAAATTCCGTCCGGTAAATTGTTCAAATGGATTTCTGTAATTTGTTTCCCATTTGGCAAAGCCATCAGTTTTTGATAAACAATTACACCTAATGAATTGGTAATCTTCATATCAACTTCCTGTTTTTGTCCTGAATTTAATTCAACAGTAAAATTCCCATTGCTTGGATTGGGGTAAACAGAAAGCTGAACGGAAGTCAAACTCAATTCTCCTACACCATTCGTTGTTGCCTTTAGCGAAGCAACACTATACACTCCGTCGCTGTTGGGATAAACGTTGCCAGTATAAGCATCTCCGTAAGGATTGCTCAGCGTAACATTTACGCCTTCATATTCCATTCCCTGTGAAGCTGACCATATCTTATACGTTACCGGATGATTGGCTGTGAAACCTTCACCGGAATTCAGGGTGGCAAAAACCGGAATAGCATTTTCAAACTGATTTTCCATCGTTGGAGTTTGTGTTAATGCCAAGGCTCCAACTAAGGTATTTCCATCAAATACTCCGATTTCATCTCCGGCTTGCAGATTGTAACCATTAATATTGGATTCTGATAGATAAATGGTATAAACAGGGTCGGCTGCATTGCCGCCTTCAAAGTTGAAGTGTTGAATTGCCACATTATTTTTGATTGATTCGGACTTGGTTCCTGCCGGATAAATCAGTGTTGCCGGTGCATTCATCTTTACAAGATAGCCTTCGCCGGGGATAACGTTTCCGATATTATTTACCCAGGACAAACCTATTTTGCGAAGCATATTACCTGTCGAATTGCGGATAAAGCTCAGATTATCATTAAGAATTTCCGTAAAAGCAGTAGAGGCATCCATCGGATAATCGTGGAAATAACTGATAAACTGATAACCAGTATTCAGGTTGATAGGAGTAAGCGGGTCAACGGGTAATCCGGTGATGCTTAAATTACCGGGAGCATTCATCTTAACAATATACCCTTCTGTTATATTCCAATCACCAATATTATTTACCCAACTTTGACCGATTTTCCGCAGCATATTTCCATTGGAATTCCGAACAAAACTCAGGTTATTATCCAAAAGATCAGTCATAATTTCCATCATATCCGGATCGGTAGGTATGACATAAGAAGAAATAAATTGATAACCTGAAATTAGGTCATAGTTTTGAGTAATGGTGTTAGGATTTACCTGCATATCCACCACATTGGAAGTATCAGGATTATTGGTTGCACAAATAATATTTGAAGTTAGTATACAATACACCTGATCGCCGTTTGCCGGGGACATATTCATAGGTGTAAGATATTGATCCAACTTGCAAAGTATTATTTACAAACCAGTTGTAAACCGGATCTGAACCTGAATTTTGAGAAATAGCTGTAAGGTAACCGCTGTTCCTTCAAATACCGGATTAGCTGAAGCTGAGATGGAAACACTTACAGGCAACGGAATAGTTTCTGTAATAACTGCGTTTCCATTCATCATAATTGACAGGCCATTTGCAGCCATGCTTGCTTTCACGGTATATGTTCCAGCCAGTAAATCAATCCAGCTCAATGTTTCACCCGTTCCGGCAACCACATCGCCCAGATTTACATTATCCTTCATCAACTGATAATTAACTCCGGTTTCAGAGCCGCTCAGGGTAACGGTTAAACCGGAAGAACCCTGGCAATATTCACCGGAACCACTAACATTAAATACTGTCGGTACAACGGCTGTATATTCATAGGCACCTATCGTTGGAAAACTGAGACTACGAAGATTGCTAAGAATATCGTCGTCAACTATACCTGAAAGTGGAATGGCAAATCCGATAGCAGGCGATGCCGGCGAAGTACTCAGCGTAAGATTAGATGTAGAAGTATATAATGGATCGGCATTTATAGAAGCAATATCCTGTCCTGTAGCACCTTTCCAGGCTGCCAATGTTGCAAAATCACCAGCCAGATAACCTATTTGAGGATTAATCCCGTTTACAAAATAGTCGTTATTGTTGATGGCGGTGAAGGCGGTATTGGGAGAAAGACAATAAACAGCATACGTTTTATTGACCCCTGTGCCGGCAGCAGTAGTCATGGAATTCTGGATAATATTATTGCGCAGATTAACCAAAGTGATACCGCTGGCAATGCCAACGCCAATACTTTGACCGGAATATGAACTTCCGAGAGTACTGCCCGACAAGTAAATAGAATTGTAATAAATCTGCAAATTACCTCCGGCAGAAACATAAATTCCAATAGGATTATAATTTATTGCCGACTGATCGCCATCTGCTTTTATATTATAAATAACGTTGTTATGAATTTGCGTAACCGTCGAAGCATCAGAAGCATACCAAATACCATAATTACCATAACCGCTGGTTCCGGTATAATAGAAATCATGAATAATATTCTTTTTGATCTTGGTATTTGTAGATCCTGTTCCCACATACACACCACATTGATAATAAGTAGATACGCCTGCAGGAGCTCCTTTCAATTCGTTATTGCTGATAAGCATATTATCGGCATAAGTGATAACCACCGGCCGGTAAGCAACAGCTTCGGCATCGGTAGCCGAACCAATGATATTGTTTGTAATCTGACCGTTATAATTTACACCGCCGGAAATGCCATTAATACTTACTCCGTAATATGTTTTGGTAATCACATTATTATCAATCACCAGGTTATCAACACCCGAAGCGTTCGCATAAATCCCATAAGCACCACTGGAAATGGTTCCTGTGGAAATATTGCAGTTTTTGATAGCATTATTACCCCGATCCCGTCAAAAATTCAAACACTTTGGGAGAACTTGTACTGGAATTAATAAACGTTAGATATTTGCCCAAACTATTAAAATTTCCATTAATAGTCGTACGGTCAGCGCCATTAATTCGGATTAAACTACCGGCATATGCACCTGAAATGGTTTTAGCTGTTGCATTAGATGGTTGAATGGTCAGGGTATAATTGCCTGCACCCTCTTCTACCCACTGATTAAGAGCAGTTGCCCCGGTTTCCGTTAAATCGGAAACTATACTAACCGTAAGGTTTCCGGTTACCACAGAATTGTTAAGTACATAAAACAAACCCGTAGCATTGTTAGCCGTCAGACTGGTTATGGTTTGTCCGGTTCCAACGCTAATGTTACCGGCAATGGAGGAAAAAATTCCATAGGAAAAAGGTGTACCACCAATAGGAAAAGCCGTAGCAGTTAAATCTACACTGGCGGGTTTGGCTGCAAACGAACCTGTATTGATTCCCACATTCGGAGTAGTAGCCAAATCCTGTGCTATCACAAAATACTGAATAACATCATTAGCAGCAACCGAACCGCCATTCAGTTTAGAATAGTCAACGATAAAACTGAAAGGCGAAGAATTACCGGTTGCTTCCACCCATTTCCAGCCGTTATCTGCTGAAGTATTACCTACATAGGCATTATTGTCGGTCGATTTTTTAAAATAAAGACGAGGTTTAGTACCGGAAGTCGTATTGATACCGCTTAAAATATCAGTAATTACAACATTGGTTAACGTACGGTTGGATGTAGAAGTAGTTCCGGTAAGAGCTGTATAAACTATGGACGGAGGAGTTAAATCCATAATTATTCCATTAAATTCATCGGCACCAATGTCGGTACTTGAACCCGAACCGGCATAACCCGTTTCGCCCCAGCGAATATCGCCATCAAAATCATTGGCAACTGCAAAAGGCGTTGTTACCTGTATTCCACCGCTTTCTGCTTGCGTAGCCACAGCCGTGCTGACATGCAAATCGTAAGGTGAAGTTGTACTTACAAATGGAACATTTTCGGTTTTTGCCTGCTGATCTTTGGTTGAAATAGCTGCTATATAAGCATCCAGTGTTTGATAGCTGTTGGTTCCATCATAATAAATAAGATTTTTGGTTCCGGGAGTTCCTGCATAATACAAGTTATTGTTTGTATTAGCCGAAATAATTCCAAATCCTGAACTGGATTTATGAAAAGCCACTGCACGGGTACCGGTAGTCATCAAACTATTATTAATAAAAATGTTATTACGCAAATCGAGTGTAGTAGGGCGACGAAACATATAATGCTGCACTGGAATTGGAAGCTACTGCCGATGTATAATCAAGGTATACGGTGTTATAAAAAACATTGTCGGTAGTTCCTCCGCTGATATTCATTCCTTTGGTTCCTGGACTGGAAGTGGATGAAGTCGCTTTAATGTCGAAAATATAATTATTATAAACATTATTCAGTACACCTCCCGAAATTGTCAATCCATTTGCCGTATAAGTTGATGTTCCGGTGTATCTTACATTATAAATTTTATTTTTGTAAATTGTGTTGGTACCTGAAGAAATGGCAAAGCCATAGGCATCGGAAATACTGGATGAAATATCAAACAAGGTATTAGAATACACATTATGAGTTGTTCCAGTGGATATATATATACCATAAGCATAGGATGAGGTGCTGGAAAGAGCGCTTATAGTGTTCGAATAAATATCTACCGTGTTGGTAGAACCAGAACTTTCGTAAATACCATAAACTGCACCACTGCTGCTGCTTATATTATTAATAGTATTCCCGTAAATTTCAGCCCGGTTTGATTTGTGTAATAAATACCATAATTGGTAATGTTGGTAATGGTACTCGTTCCGCCGGATACTGTTCCGATTTCGTTCCCGTTGTCGGGATAAGTGGAATTGCCACTGAAATAATATCCATTGTAGCAATCCTGTACAGTATTATTCAAAAACTTATTATTACTGTTTGTATTAACCAGACTGGTGGGAGTATAGGAATACGAATATACTCCATATGAACTGGTATTGGTTTTGGTTAAATCTACAATACAATTTTTAATGGTAACATTATTGCAATTATTATCGGCAGGACCCTGGAGATAGAAACCCCGTTCAAGGTAATTACTTGAAGTAGTGCCGGCATCCATTACTTTGATTCCGTCAAATGTTACATAATCGCAACCATAGAGGAAAAATCCTATATCATTGGTAGCAGATGTACCAGTAATATTAACGATAGGATTATCGCCGGTTCCGTATTTCTGAAAAATGATAGGATTGGCAGCCGTGCCCGATTTCGTTATTGCGTAAGCATAATTATAAGGCGATGCTCCACAGGTAACGTTGAATGTTTGTCCGGCAGTAACATTAAATGTTACAGCCCCGCTCACGCCTAAAATATCGAGTTCATTAATGGCATCATCAAAACTGGCATAGTTTGTACCTCCAGTTGGCAACGTATTATCTATGGTATAAATTCCAGATAAAGGAGTCCGTACCAAACGATTTCCGGCAGGAGCCTGTATTGTGGGTATCTCACTTATCCCACCAAAAATAAATGAATTGCATTCAGCATCCAACACATCGCCAGGAATAGCTGAGGGTGAAACATCATACGTTAACCAAAAATAATTGTTTCCGTTGGCTAAAGTAATAGGTAAACCCGTACCGGTATCAAAAGTCATTATTCCCGAAGGATTTACTATTACATCGCCAATCATTGTTGCTGATGAAGGGCTTGAATTAGTTCCCGATGACCATAATTTTGCATTAACAATATCTGAAACATTGGTTGTTCCATTAGTGTTGAATGTAATGGAACTAATGGGTAACGGAGTCAATGAACCTGATGTTACCACCTGTAAACCATTTATTAACTGGTTAGTAGCTCCCTGCGGAAGGATTCCGGTTATCTGGGCAGTGGTAGAAGACACATAAGCCATAGGAGAAGGCACATATACATGGAAATTATCAACGTCAACATAATAATCACCTGTACCCCACGTCAATAAATATTTAAATTTTACATTTTGTCCTGCATAGGTGCTTAAATCAATGCTTTTGTTTACAAAACTTGTACTCGTAACATGGTTGGCTTGATTGATGGTATATATTGTAGTATATGTAGCGCCATTATCGGTTGATACCTGAATTTCAATTTTATCACTAGCACCCAATGTAGTAGCAGTAGCAGGATAGCCACTCCAGTTTACAATGCGATAGTCAAATTCGAGGAAACAGGAAGAAGGAATATTTCCAAAACAGGGGGTCGTCGCATTGCCTGAAGTTGCAGAACTCCAAAGTTCATATGTTAATCCATTGGAAGATGAAGTACCATGATTGGCTATTACCGACATGGTACCACCCCATCCCAAGGGTAGCGTTAATCCGCTTTCAAAATTCTGGGTATATGGCGATGCAAACATAGTAGTAGCACTGGTGCTTATACCGCTTGAATATGCTACAGTTCCATCAACTGACCATGCTTTGTAATAATAGGTAGTGCCTGCTGACAAACCGGTATGATTAAAGGCAACATCCGAACCATTATAGATAACCGTTCCGCCGCCGGAAATGGATTGTCCGGCAGTATAAGCCGTACCGCTTACCGGGGTTCCGAAAGTATTGGTTGTATTGAAAGCTACCATTACATTATTAGCTGCTGCATTTTTTGTCCATCCCAAATTAATCTGTGAATCATTGATGACCGTAGCTGCCAGATTGGATGGAGGTAAGGGACCACTTACTGCCTGATAGGTTATTTGCATGTTGGCGCGGTTGCTTGAAGTGGTTGCTGCGCTGGTCGTACCGCAGGCTATATTAGAATCGTTTCTGTAATAAGCTGATGTTACAGCGGTAGTAGCAGTATAATAAACTGAAGGATTGTTAGTATATGACGTTGTTAATGAATAACAAATATCGATCAATACATTGGAAGTGCCATCCCAGAAAAACGGGGTAGTAAATGTGTGCGTATTCCATCCGGTAGTTACCGTAAGGGAAGGTGCAAGAAATACTTCTGATAAACCAGTATTATCAAAGGTTGTCGTTAGCACCGTAGCCGTAGTGGCTTTTAACTTGATGCTAAAATTTGGCAGCGCTGAACTCCATTTAATGCACTCACATTAAATGCCAAAGCTGTGATATTGCTTGAAGTTACACCCAGCGCAGTCAATTCTGCGGCTGTTACCAGATATTGTGTCCGGCAATTTTTGTAATAATTGGCATAAGGACACGGATATCCCGATGAGGTATTGGTAGAAGTTCCGATTCCTAAAGTTACTGTTGTTTGTCCTATCAGCCAGGTACTGATTAAAGACGCAAAAATTAAAAGTAAAATTTTCTCATTGTTGTTTGTGTTTAGTTAATATTGGATTAATCTAGATTTTGATATATAAAAAATTGCTATTAAAAATATTTATCAAAAAAAATCATTTTTTCTGATAAAAACAAAAATTATTATTAAAAAAATTGTTTTTTTATAATATAATTGTTAAATGCCGCACTTTTTTTCTTTTAATTTTAACAATAAAACTATTACAAAATACTATTTTTCTTATAATTACAATATTATATTATCATCTTTTAATCTCAGAAAACGTCTAAAAAAAATTTTTTATCCACAAACAATATTCTCCAAATACCAATATTTTCGGCTCTGAATCATATATTATTATTAATCAGAATATTGATATTTAAATCGAATGGTATATGCATTAAAAAACCGGATTTCAGTCGAAATCCGGTTTTTGGTTATACGAAAACTTACCCTTCAACCAAGTCGGGCTTAGCTATTTTTTAATCACTAAACGCTGATTAATGACGTTTTTATCTCCCTGAACGGATAAAGTATATACGCCTTCAGCTAAATTATTCAGGTTTAAGGTAAGTATATTGCTACCCTTATTCATCAAAAGATGCTGCTTTTGAAAAACGACAACACCCATGCTGTTTAATATACTAAGCGTATACTCCTGAGCATAGTTATTGAAGAATTGCAGGGTAAACTCTCCGTTGCTGGGATTGGGATAAACTGCTACTTCCGTCCTGTCCAGGCTGTTAATTCCGGTAACGGTTGCCTTCAGCGAAGCAATACTATACACTCCGTCACTGTTGGGATAAACGTTGCCAGTATAAGCATCTCCGTAAGGATTGCTCAGCGTAACGTTTACTCCATCATATTCCATTCCCTGTGAAGCTGACCATATCTTATACGTTACCGGATGATTGGCTGTGAAACCTTCACCGGAATTCAGGGTGGCAAAAACAGGAATGGCATTTTCAAACTGGTTTTCCATCGTTGGAGTTTGTATTAATGCCAAGGCTCCGACTAAGGTATTTCCATCAAATACACCAATTTCATCGCCAGATTGTAAGCTGTAGCCATTGATAGTTGCATCCGAAATATAAATGGTATACACCGGGTCGGCTGCATTACCACCTTCAAAGTTGAAGTGTTGAATTGCCACCTTATTTTTGATTGATTCAGACTTGGTTCCCACCGGATAAATCAGTGTTGATGGTGCATTCATCTTTACCAGATACCCTTCGCCGGGAACAACATTACCGATATTGTTTACCCAGTTGGGACCCAGTTTGCGAAGCATATTGCCTGCCGAATTTCGGATAAAACTCAGGTTATTGTTAAGAATTCCCGCAAAGGCAGCAGAAGCATCCATCGGATAATCGTGAAAATAGCTGATAAACTGATAGCCGGTATTCAGGTTGATCGGCGTGAGCGGATCAACTGGTGTGCCAGTAATGACAAAATCATCCGGGGCATTCATCTTTACTAAATAGCCTTCGGTAATTACCCAATTTCCGATATTATTTACCCAGCTTGGCCCCAGTTTGCGAAGCATATTACCGGAGGAACTACGTACAAAACTCAGGTTGCTGTTCAACAGGTCAGCCAAAACGGCAGTCATATCCGCATTAGGTGGTGTAACATAGGAAGAAATAAACTGATAGCCGGTATTCAGGTTATACGAATGGGTAACGGCATTATAAAAACTTATATCGGCTATGCTGTATTCTCCATCTCCTTCAGGGAAAGTTGTTCCCATATAGGCATCTCCCCAAGGATTGCTTAAGATAACATTGGAAAACTGCATTTCGGTTTGTTCGCTTGCAAGCCAGCATTTTAAAGTATATGTATGTCCGGGAACATAACCTGGTCCATTGGTTAGCGTTTTAAATACGCTGATAAAATGATTGAGCGCTGTTTCAGGTGTTAGTGGTTCCGTCAAACGGCAGGCACCGACCATAGTGGTTCCGTCAAAAACTGCAATCTCATCCATAGGTTGTAAATTAGTTCCGTTAACCGAAGCTCCGGATAAATAAATCGTCCACACCGGGTCAGCCGGATTTCCGCCTTCAAAAACGAAGTGCATGGGAAGTGCATCTACAATTACCACAATACTAGCCATTATATCATATCCATTATAATAGGTGATACCATCTTTAACAAGGGAAAGGGTTCCCATCACAGGATAGATTCCGGTAATATTGGGATCATACGAAGTTGAATCCCAGGTAACATTTAAATAAACATTATTCAGCAGAGAATCGGGTGTTCCCAAAGTTACTTCAACACTTCCGGGTAAACCGATTTGGTTGAAATAAGTTCCAACTGTAGTGTGAATTGTATCATTTACGGGAACATATCCGATATTATGATAAAAATTATCGCCCCAAACACAATTATAAACATTGGCACCTTCTACCACCGTGTAATGTCTGTTTAAATAACCAGCACCATCGTCAGGAGTTTCACAGGTATTCCAATTAAAATTTTTACGGAATTTAAATTCCACTTCCTGTCCGGGTTGGTAGCAGTTGCTGGTAGAAATGGTGTAAATATTTCCTGATAGAGGAGTCATTGCTGAAGAACCTAACCAACTATTAAATGTACCGGCAATATCTACAAAATCAGTATTCGGATCAAATCCTCCTGCATTGATAAGGTCGGTTAAATCCACATTAAAGGTTAGTGATAATCCAACAGCGGGAGGCAAAATAAGTTGCGTTTGCCCGGTAACAGAGCCATCGGGATTAACAACAAACACCAGGTTGTTTCCGGGTAAACCATGAGCAACAAACAAATATTCACCGGCGCCATTAACGATTGTCCATTGATTGGTATCGCCGACAGCAATGGTAATTGTTGTTTTCCAGATACCACTGCCTGCAGGCGTTTCCAGCATAGGCACACTTACCCAATTGGTAAACGATCCTTTGAGCATAATGCCGGTTTCGGTTTTACCTTCATCGGTTACCGTAAATTCTACCGGATATTCCGTAACATTGCCAGGGATGGTATAAGATGTTTGCCCTGAAATATTTCCTGCGCCATCGAGAGTAAATACCTGATTTTGTCCGGGAGGCAACAGCCAGATACCCCATTGTGAACCGTCGTCTTCTATGGCTCCCCAATCGTAAGTTCCCGGCAATACCGGCAAAATAGCTGTCCAGATGTGGTCGCCGGCAATGGCATCACCGTTGGTACCATCATCATACATCGGCATTGTATTCCATTGAGTCATTAAGCCTTTAATTTTGATATTCTGGTACGTTTGAGTGTTATCAACAATGGTAAACGGCACATCAAATGTTTGACTGATTCCGCCAGCAGGCAATGAATCATCGCTCAGGAGAATATCGTCAAAATAAATTTCAATGTTCTGATTCAGATTTACCGGATTGGCAAAGTCAGGCATAAATACGATGGTAGAATACTTGCCGGTCTTGGATGAAAAATCGAAGACCATATCCTGCCATCCGTTTATTTCCGTTTGCGGATATTTTGAAGCTATCTCAAGAGTTCCTGCCGGTCCGTTTTCGAGTTTAAAATTAACAGGACTTAAACGTGGCTTATACACTTTTACATGAATATACTTTTTGTTGGTAATGTTTAGCGAATCGTTGAGAGAGGCAAAAAAACCTGCCCAGGGATCACCATCCGACGCACGGGTAAAGCGTACCACTTTCGAACTGGTATTGATGCCCGAAGGAAAAGGATTGTCTATTACTGCCAAGGTATTGGGATCGCCGCAAAGGCTTCCGTTCGACATACAGTTCATCACAAACGGGGAAGTTCCTGTTTCATAATCGGCAATTACCGTTGGCAAGGTTTCGATATCGGAAATTGAACGGGGAATTAACTGATAACCGGTAGCTGGATTCGAGCTGTATTGGCTAAGGCAACCCGTGATATTAACGTTGCCGACAGGTATTATTTTGCCGACGATGTTGGTGGCAGGTAAAATACGTATTTGGGTAACAATGCCGTTTGCATCGGTAACATTATAATTTCTACCTGTGGTTCCACCGCTGAAGGCAGTACCTTGCGAGGCAGCATCAAAATGTACATTTTCGTATTTCACCAGCATTGCCTCATACGTATCGCTTATTTGCGGAAGCGTAATTACAACCGGAGCCGGAATAGGATTATTCCTCGAAAGTATAGTTACGGCTGTTACCGGACTAATTTCAAGCAATGAGCTATAATTTTTCAAAACGCCGGAAACAACAAAAATATCACCAGGTTTAAGGCTATCCATGAGATGATTGGCTGCTACATCATAAATAGCAATTCCTGCAGTGGCATCCTGCATATAACCGGTATAACGCGTAATAATACGGTCAGCGGTAAGTATACCCTGAACAGTAACCGTATCGCCAATGGGAAGCGTTCTGGCTTGAGAAATAGGAATGGTATTAAAAACCGGTTGTAACCGAACAACCGTTACGCCCCATTGCTGCAATCCGGAATAGCTGCCCCCCCAGGTCATGCTGTGGTTGTTATAGTCCCAGGTATCATGAACATAAACGGTATTTCCGGTATCATCATAGCCATAACCTACCATGGTATGTCCGTTAACCTGAATAAGCACCGGAAATCCGGCATCTATTTCCTGTTTATACTGAGCAAAGGTAAAGCCTGTCGTATTCCCGTTGAGTCCGTAAATTTGCTGGGTATAATTTTGAGTTACGGTATAACCACGCGAAGTATAAAAATCGCGCAGGCCGTGACAACCGTCAATATTGGCGGGTTCGCATCCTGTATAATCATATAAAGCAGTCCCATCATTATAGTAATAAAATAAAGTTGAGCCGTCGGAATTACCCAGAGCAGACTGGTTGGTTCCCATGTAATCGCCGGTACAATCTCCGTAAGCGTGTTGTGTCCAGCCATTTGTAATATATGGATCGTTTGCGGTGCTACCATAAACCACCCAATAATCATCCACATGTCCGCGCGTGGTTCGTCCGTCAACATCCATCCGGGTAGCGCTTAACGGACATTGGTCGCGGACTTCCCCGTTAATGGTAACTGAACCCCATGAGCTATTATTCATGGGCATCACGCCGCCGTTAGTTGGTCCGGTGTACATATCCGGGAAACCGTTATTGTCGTAATATCCTGCGATCATTGCAGCAGAAGTTGCCGAACAACCAAACGACCAGCTAAACGCCGGAACATTATTTAATATCACAGCGCTTCGTGATGGCACAGCTATGGGTGCACGATAATCCTTTGGCGGAATGCCGGGAACCTTAACTCCGGTGATTTCCTTACCATTTTTATCCGTTGTTCGACTTATAACATAATCGGATAAAGGCTTTTGTTCAACCTGCGAAAAAGCAAGCAGGCTTATAAACAATGTCAAAAATAAGAGTAGTTGTTTTTTCATAAGTTATTTTTTAATTGAATATGAATAAATTACTTGATAAATATTTTTTTGAAAAAAACGCTATAAAAATAACCTTTCTTTTGGCATATCCTAATAAATGCAAAATTTTTTATTTATTATTTTGTAATACACTGAAGCGTATTTATCCGTAAAGCAAATAAAATTAACGAAATAGCTATACGGCAAAGGCAGGATATCCAAAAATTCTTTCCAAATTAACTGTGTCGTTGCTTACTGATTCTTTTTTGACCTTATAAATACAGGAATAACAATGCATATCATTATCAGAAAATTAATCGCAATTTCCCATCGAATCTCCGAAACCATAAAAAAAATGCAAAAGATGCTTCCCATCAACCAGGGAACGGCTACAGCAAAAAACAAAAATGTTCGTTTTCCCTTTACGGAATTACAACCTGCTTCACCGGCATTACGAAAAATCAACGTACGGGAATGGAAACCTATTCGTGCCAAAAAATAAATGGCAATAATGCTTAGTGCAAAAGCAATTCCCGTATCCATGGGTATTACTGGCTGATTTCCGGTTATTGCAGCATATAAATAAACGGAAGGTATCCATCCAAAAGAAAGGTTAAAGGCATGGAAAATAAGCCAAACCAGGATCAGATTTAGCGCAAAGCCCGGTTTCTTTATCACATTGACCAGCCATAAAACCAGGGTTCCAATAATCAGACAACAAATGGATCCGGCAACGGCTACCGAAATCACGGCATCGCGAGTCCACAACACCGATTTCACCGGCGTCAGGAAAACAACCTGGTTGTGTGCTATTTTCCATTGAATACCAAAATCGGTAGCAATATATACCGTAGCATACCGGTTGAGAAACAACACGACAACGTACGAAAAGATAAAGCATATCAGAGAAATTCCGGTTGTTAACAACAGAAATTTTAGATGATTACCGGCATTATCCGATTGTTGCATGGCATTTTTTTTCAAAAGTATAAGAGTCATTATTTTACGACCAAATCCAGATAAACCGGCAAATGATCGCTGTAGCCTCCGGTATACCGGTATCCGGAATACGACCGGAAGGGTTTCTTCCCCAATCCGGAAGTATCGTCCTCGAGCAAAAAACCGGGTGCAAAAATACCGGCTTTAGCCACCTTTATTGTCGAATTTCCTACCATATTTCTGGAAACCATAAACTGGTCAATTACCGACCAGCGGCCACGGTATTTATGAGTTCCTATTCCCGAATTTTTCGTTAAAGCCGCCGAAAGATTAAAAAGTTCGTCGGGACCGATTCCGCCCACACTATCGGTTCTTGCTTTTACTGTTTCTTTCAGACACCGGCTTTCCGGTTCATCATTAAAATCACCCATCAGGATAATATTTGAACCGGAGTTTGCCAAAAATAATGAATCAATTTTCTGACGCAAAACCGAAGCCACAAAGTTGCGTTTGGCTTCCGAAGCCAGACTCCCGCCGAGTTTGGATGGAAAATGATTGACAAACAAGTGCAACGTATCCTTTTCCGCTATTATTCCTTTCACATACAGAATATCGCGGGTTCTCCATGAAGTATCCGCCGGAAAATATATTCCGAAGGCTTGCTCAGCTAAAATCCGAAAATTTTGCTTGCGGTAAATCAATGCCACATCTATCCCTCGCCGGTCAGGCGATTGGTAATGAACTATTCCGTATTGAAATTGCTTTAACGGCGTATTATATACCAATTGATTAAGCACAAAACGGTTTTCAACCTCACACAAACCTACCATATCCGGTGGCGACAATTCCCCGACAGCCATCACTATTTTATAAAGATTCAGAATTTTTTTCTGAAACCGGAAATAGTTCCAGGTGCTGAAACCAAGGAACGGAATGGTTGCTATCGACTGCGTGCTGTCGTCAAACGGATCGTAAAGATTTTCGGTATTATAAAACATGATACGGTGATTTTCGACTGATTCCTGAGCAGAAGAAAAACGAACCAAAAATGCTTCCAGTAAAATACAAAAATAAATAGAAAGCCTCATATTCAATACACAGATAATAAACCGGTAAACAAAGATATTAAAATAATGCACACCAACTTGCAGGAATAGATAATTTATTTATGTTTGTACATTCAAAACGAAAAAATTACCAATGATTAAATTGTCAAAACGTACACCATTCAACTATTTCCGTATTTCCATTCAATGGCTCATTCTTATTCTGCTCATTTATTTACTTGTACGTCCCTTTTTCGACAAAAACTATACCGCTGATTTTGAAGCCTACTGCCCTTTTGGCGGAATGCAGGCTTTATCGGGTTATTTCGTAAGCAACTCCCTTGCCTGCTCCATGACCACTCTCCAGATTGCCATGGGACTTGCCCTGATTGTTGGCATCTTGCTTTTAGGGAAACTCTTTTGCAGCTATGTTTGTCCCATCGGAACATTTACCGAATGGATTGGCAAGATGGGAAGACGTTTGCGAATCAACTTTACCCTTACCGGTTATACCGACCGGGCATTGCGAATACTGAAATATGCCCTGCTTTTTTTCACCTTTTATTTTACCGTCAGTTCCAGCGAGTTATTTTGTCGCAAGTTCGATCCATATTATGCAACTTTTTCCGGTTTCTCTGCCGATGTAGTTATTTTATATGCAGCCATTGCTCTTTTTTTCGTCATTGCGGGTTCGTTTTTCATCCGTCAATTCTGGTGCAAATATCTTTGTCCTCTTGGCGCCGTTACCAATATTTTTGTCAATTTTATCGCTTTTGCAATTATCACCGCGATTTATTTGTTGCTTATTCTGGTATTCAAGATAACCATAAGCTGGGTATGGTATCTGGCGACGGTTTGTTTCTGTGGATTTTTATTGGAATCCTTACGGATGAAAGGATGGATTTTTCCTCCAATGAAAATAACCCGCGATGATGAAACCTGCACCCATTGTCGTCGTTGCGATAAAGCTTGCCCGATGGCAATTGCCGTATCGCAAACGACGAAAGTCAATCATATGGATTGCCATTTATGTGGCGATTGCATCACGGCATGCCCCGAAAAAAATAGGTTAACCATCAATCACCACCGTTGGCAATGGCTTCCTCCTATGGCTGTAATTATTCTAATCGCCTTTGCCATCATCATTTCCTCATCACACGAAGTACCAACCATCAGCCTGCGCTGGGGCACTCCCGCACAACTCGGCAAAGCCGCCATCTACCAGCAATCCGGATTAAAAAATATTAAATGTTTTGGCAGTTCCACCTCCTTTGCCGAACAAATGAAGGATGTAAAAGGCGTGCTGGGCGTGGAAACTTTTGTCAAACATCATTCCGTTAAAATATTTTTCGATCCGCTGCAAACCAATGCCACCGAAATCAAAAAAGCTATTTTTACACCAGTAGCCACCATACTAAAAGAACCCGGACAAAATATCAGGCAACTTTCGGTGGTTGAATTGCGAATCAACAACTTCTTCGACGCCAACGACGAATTTTTTCTCAACACCCGGCTTTCGCAAAATCAGGCAATCTTTGGTATAGAAACAGAATTTGGCGAACCCGTGCTGGCAAGGATATATTTTAATTCCTCCGCCATTGGATTGCCCGGAATACAGAAACTGATTGAAGCGCCTGAAGTAACTTATACTATTGAAAATACAAGTATTACCGAAAAAACCAACTTCAGGATAGCCAAAGAAAATTTAACTACCTCTACCCTGCCGGTGGATGAATTTTATAAGCGGATGTTTACACCCTTCGACGAAAGTTTTAATAATTATGACAGCTATTCTTCCGGCAATCTGGCTGTTTACGGAATCACCCTCCCGGAAATTATTTATCCCGATAAGGCACGTTGGCTTCCGTATTTAGAAAGTCATCTGTCGAACGACGAAGGGATTGTCCGTTTTCAAACACTGATGGAAGGTAATGTTGCCATGGCTAAAATTTATTTTGTAAAAGCAAAAACGAACGAAAACAACATCCGTAAAGCATTAAACGCACCTAAACTCACCGTTTTTTATCAGGGAGGCGAAACGAAGCAATACGATAATCCCTATCATTTCAACTAATTCGGATTAAAGGAATTCATTTTCTTTTATGAATATATTTTTTGTCTGAAAAATTACAGTTGATTTAAAATTATTGCCTACATTTGCTTTATCCAAACATCCAATAATGGTAAAAAAAGCTGCTATGCAGTGGATTAAAAAAACCTATCGCTTCGCAACGGCAACCGGCAAAAAACACCAGCTGGGAAAAAGCCTTGGTTTGATACTCTTTATCAAACTTTTTATTATGTTTGTCCTGCTGAAACTCCTTTTCTTTCCCGATTTTCTGAAAACGCGTTTCAAGACCGATAACGAACGAAGCCACTACGTCATCGAACAATTAACCAAAACTCAACAAAATGACAGGAAACATTGACTTATCTCTTATTGACTGGTCGCGGGCGCAGTTTGCGCTTACGGCAATGTACCACTGGCTGTTTGTGCCGCTCACTCTCGGGCTTGCCTTCATTATCGCCATCATGGAAACCCAGTATGTGCGAACAGGCAAACAGCAATGGAAGGACATCACCAAATTCTGGATGACCTTGTTTGGAATCAATTTCGTTATCGGTGTTGCTACCGGCATCATCCTCGAATTTGAATTCGGCACCAACTGGTCGAATTATTCCTGGTTTGTTGGCGATATTTTCGGTGCTCCGCTTGCCATCGAAGGCATCATGGCTTTTTTCCTCGAGTCTACGTTTATCGCTGTCATGTTTTTTGGATGGAATAAAGTCGGCAAGAAATTTCATCTTTTTTCCACCTGGATGGTGTTCGCAGGAGCCAACCTTTCGGCATTATGGATTTTGGTTGCCAATGCCTGGATGCAGTTTCCTACGGGTATGCATTTCAATCCCGATACAGCCCGCAACGAAATGACCGATTTCTGGCAAGTACTGTTTTCTCCGGTAGCCATGAATAAATTTTTTCATACCGTAACTTCTGCCTATGTGCTGGCAGCCATCTTTGTGATAGGCATAAGCTCATGGTTGCTGCTGAAAAAACGCAGTATCGATATTGCCACAAAAAGTATCAGAATAGCCGCCATTTTCGGGCTGGTTTCTTCACTGTTGTTAGCCTGGACAGGCGATGGCTCGGCTTTTCAGGCAGCCCAGAAACAACCCATGAAATTAGCTGCCATGGAAGGATTATACCATGGACAGAAAGGAGCGCCATTGGTTCTTGCAGGGATAGTTACTCCCGGCAAAAAATGGGACGACAACCAGAAACCCTATGTAGTCAAAATAGAAGTACCCCGTTTACTTTCGATATTAAGTTACCGTAATTCCGAAGCCTTTGTCCCCGGCATCGATGATATTATCAAGGGAGGATATCCGATGGAAAATAAGGGCGGAGAAATTGCCCTTCCGGCAGAAGAAAAAATAGCCAGAGGAAAGGTAGCCATCGCTGCCCTTGGAAAATATAAAAACGCCAAAGAAACCGGCGACACCCTGGTAGCAGCCCAGCAATTGACTATCCTGAATCAGAATTTTGCCTATTTTGGCTATGGATACCTCAACAGCCCGTCGAGCCTTATCCCCAATGTGCCACTTACCTTTTATAGTTTCCACATCATGGTAATCCTGGGATTCTTTTTCATCCTGCTGTTTATCGTTGTCCTGTTTTTCCTGCAAAAGAAAAAACTCGAAAGCCAGCGATGGCTGCTGTGGATTTCCCTTCTTTGTATACCGCTGGCATATTTAGCAAGCCAGATGGGATGGATAGTAGCAGAGCTGGGGCGCCAACCGTGGACTATACAGGATTTGCTTCCGACCATGGCTGCCGTTTCGAATATCGACGCAGGCTCGGTACAACTTACCTTCTGGCTGTTTGCCGTTCTGTTTACCACCCTGCTGATCGCCGAAATAAAAATTATGACCAAGCAAATAAAACTCGGACCTAAAGACGGAGGACAATAATATGTTTGAAACACTTTCGCAGCTCGCATTACAACAATACTGGTGGGCAATCATCTCGCTCCTTGGCGGAATACTCGTATTCCTGCTTTTTGTCCAGGGTGGACAAACGCTTCTTTGTCAACTGGCAAAAACCGAAATGGAACGCACCATGCTGGTCAATTCCCTTGGCAGAAAATGGGAGTTTACCTTTACTACCCTCGTAACCTTTGGCGGAGCTTTCTTTGCTTCCTTTCCCCTGTTTTATTCCACCAGCTTCGGCGGAGCCTTCTGGGTATGGATGGCTATCCTTTTCTGTTTCATCATCCAGGCTGTTTCCTACGAATACCGGTCCAAACCCAATAATTTCCTTGGGAAAAGCACCTACGATGTGTTCCTTTTCATCAACGGTTTGCTCGGAACTATCCTTTTGGGCACAGCCGTCTCCACCTTTTTCACCGGCTCAGAATTTTCGATGAACAAACTTCATCTTACCGAAATCGGAAACCCGGTAATCTCACAGTGGAAATCGCCCTTCCATGGGTTGGAAGCTGTGGCTAACCTGCAAAATGTGGCGCTGGGATTAGCCGTATTTTTCCTCTCCCGTCTGCTGGCTGCTCATTATTTTATGAATACCATCAGCGACAAAAATATCTTTGCCCGTTCCAAAAAACAAATAATATACAATGCGGTGCCTTTCCTGGTGTTTTTCCTGTATTTCGTTTTCCGTTTGCTAACCAGCGACGGCTTTGCCTATCTGCCGGAAAACCATGTGGTGTATATGGAGCACTATAAATACCTCCATAACCTGATCGCCTTGCCGGCGGTGGCTTCGTTGTTTGTCCTGGGAGTGGTCATGGTACTGTTTGCTATCATCCGTTCCATAGCAAGACAATGCAGGGATTGCATCTGGTTTTCGGGGGCAGGAACCATCATCACCGTAACATCGCTGCTGATGCTTGCCGGATACAACCACACCAGCTTTTACCCTTCGGTATACGATCTGCAAAGCTCGCTAACCATCGAAAATGCCTCGTCGAGCCACTACACCCTTACGGCGATGAGCTATGTATCGTTGCTTATCCCTTTTGTGGCAGCCTATATCTTCTATGCCTGGAAATCCATCAACAACAAGCGCATCGACGCCAACGAAATGAAGGAAGACGGACATGTTTATTGATTTACGATTTGCGAGAATTACGAATTACGAATTACGGATTACGAAGGCCAATCAACAATCAACAATCAACAATCAACTATCAACTAAAGAGGCTGTTGCCGTTCCGAAGCTGACGATTGCCATTTCAAAGCAGGTTTTTGCCGTTTCGAAGTTGACGATTGCCACTTAGAAGCTCACGGTTGTCGTTTCGAAGCTGATGGTTGCCGTTTCGAAGCTGACCGTTGCCATTTAGAAGCTCGCTGTTGCCACTTAGAAGCCGGCTGTTGCCACTTAGAAGCACATTGTTGCCGGTTCGAAGGTGGCTGTTGCCGGCAACAATCTCCTTCCCATAGGAAATTGCAGGCTTTGGATGCTATTCCCGTTTATGACTACGATTGGGGTGAAACGTTGCTTCTGTCATCAGTTAAAAAAAGCCTGGAAGGTATCCCGCCAGGCTTTAGAGGTTTAAAAGTTCTCTGCCATTTCTTCAAAATAAGCCTGGGGATGTTCGCAGGCGGGGCAGTTCTTCGGAGGTTTTTCTCCTTCATACACAAAACCGCAGTGACGGCATACCCATTTTACTTTCTTGCCTTTATTGAAAACGGTTCCGTCCTCAATATTTTTCAGCAGTTTGCGGTAGCGTTCCTCGTGGCGTTTTTTCCACTGTTTTAATCAATTTGAATTTGGAAGCCACTTGTTTAAAGCCTTCTTCTTCGGCTACGCGGGCAAACTCTTCGTATAATTCCGTCCATTCTTCATGTTCACCTTCGGCGGCTTCCAAAAGGTTTTCGGTAGTCGTTCCTATTTTGCCGGCAGGATAAGTTGCCGTAATTTCAACGGGACCTCCCTCCAGAAAACGGAAGAACACTTTGGCATGAGCGCGTTCCTGTTCAGCTGTTTCTAAAAAATAGCGGAGATTTGTTCGTAACCTTCCTTTTTTGCTTCTTTGGCAAAAAAGTATAACGGTTGCTCGCCTGCGACTCACCGGCAAAGGCTTTCAGCAGGTTTTTTTCTGTTTGTGATCCTTTGATACTTTCCATAGTTTTTTATTTATCGGGTTAAAAATAAATTCAAAGATACTATAAAATGCCTTGAGTTTGGATTGCTTAAAATGCCCAAAGTTATAATTTTTCTTAAATCACCTTATAATCGCTAAATCGTTCCTCCCAAGCAATTCTATATCGGGACTTCACTCAACTTTATAAATCCCGAATCGCTTCACTCGGGACTTCACTTCGTTCAGCTTTATAAATCCCGAATCACTTCGTTCGGGACTTCGCTTCACTCAGCCTTATAAACTTTAAAAACTTTATAAACCTTAAAAACTTTAAGAACTTTACAAACTTAATACGTAAACACCCCGTATTCCGATTTGATAGTCAGCGAACGGGCATCTGCTTTTTCGCAGCGACCAATCACACGGGCTTCCACACCGAATTCTTCGGAAATCTGTATCAAATCGCCGGCAATTTCTTCGGGAACGTAGAGTTCCATACGATGTCCCATATTAAATACTTTGTACATTTCTTTCCATGCCGTGTCCGATTGTTCTTTTATCATGTGGAACAAGGGAGGAACAGGAAAGAGATTATCTTTGATTACATGCAATTGATCAACAAAATTAAGCACTTTGGTTTGTGCGCCACCCGAACAATGTATCATGCCATGGATTTGCGGACGATAGTCCTGCAACATTTTCCTGATGACGGGAGCATAGGTGCGGGTAGGCGAAAGCACTAATTTACCAGCGTCCATTCCGGGAACTTCGGTAGGTTGGGTAAGACTAAGTTTACCGGTATAAACCAGGTCGTCCGGAAGATTATGATCAAAACTTTCGGGATATTTGGCGGCAAAAATTTTACTGAACACATCATGGCGGGCGGAGGTCAAACCGTTGGAGCCCATTCCACCGTTGTATTCTGATTCATACGTTGCCAGCCCGGAGGATGCCAGCCCGACGATGACGTCTCCCTGGCGGATATCGCGGTTGGTTATCACTTCCGAACGTTTCATCCGGCAGGTAACGGTAGAATCAACAATAATGGTACGTACCAGATCGCCTACGTCGGCAGTTTCGCCACCGGTGGAATAAATATTGACACCCAGCGAACGCATCTGTTCCAGAAACGCTTCGGTGCCGTTGATAATGGCAGAAATCACTTCCCCCGGAATCAGGTTTTTGTTTCTTCCTATAGTCGACGACAAAAGGATATTGTCGGTTGCTCCCACGCAAAGCAGATCATCAAGATTCATCACGATGGCATCCTGAGCAATGCCTTTCCACACCGATATATCGCCGGTTTCCTTCCAGTAGATATAGGCTAATGACGATTTGGTTCCCGCTCCGTCGGCATGCATGATGTTGCAATAGTCCGCATCGCCAGCCAGGGCATCCGGAATTATTTTACAGAAAGCCTGCGGAAACAATCCTTTGTCCAGGTTTTTGATTGCATTATGCACATCTTCTTTTGATGCTGAAACGCCACGGAGATTATATTTCAGATTGTCCATTATCTTGTAATAATCATTTTTCTAATCAGCGCCTTGAGTTTAGAGTGCCTAAAGTTATCTTTTTATTTAACCTCTTTAGGCACTCTAAGTGCTGATTAGTTATACATTAATTCCCCTACGGTAATCCTACTGAACCGAAAAAGGGATTATCATTTTGAAAAAATCAATTGTCGTTTATTTTCATTCACCGAAAACTGACCGAATCCGGAAAGTATCGTATCGCCAAACATCATCGGGACTTTCAGCTTGCTGTTAACCGTAGCTTCCACATTGGTAACCACTTTATTGCCTATGCGCATTTCCTTGATGGTGAACACGGCCTTGTCGGCTATGGTTCCGTTGGCTAATATCTTTTCGGGATCGCCTTTGAAATCGGTTTTGCTGATGGCCGATTCCTGCAGGAGTTTCAATGCCTGTTCCAGCGAAACACTTAGTATCTTTTCGGATTTTTCGTAAACAACCTTACGGTTAAAACCATTGATGATGCAAGGGATTTCGATAGTACGTCCCGAGCCGAAGGTAAAGTTAACGATATTTTCCTCAGGATTGATGACAATATTAATCTTTTCATTACCGATAGCAGCATTTTTAGGTTTAGGAACAAAATCGCGGCTTAATACACGGAATTCGGTACGGCGATTGAGCGAGTGGGCTGCTTCCTTTTCCTGTGTCGAACCTAACGATTCGATAAACTGATCGGTAATCACAGTTCCTGCTTTGAACTTGAAACCGTCTTTTACAATATCCTTATCCAAAGTACGAGGAGTACGTTTACCATAACCTTTAGCCTTTAAACGATCAGGATCAATACCACGTTCGATAAGGTAATTCACCACCGATTCGGCACGTTTTTGCGAAAGAATATCATTATATTCAAAAGTATTACGACTATCGGTGTGCGATGCCAACTCAATGATAAGCGTTTCATTTTCATCCAGCGTTTTAATCAGTCCCTGCAACGAATCCTGGTATTGAGGTTTCAAATCCCATTTATTAAGATCATATAAAATGTCGGGAAGAGGAATAGCCTTTTCAGGAATAGGTTTCAGTATAAAATTATGAACAAAATCGCGGCTGTGTTCTATTCCAACGGTCGTTTCCCTGCCTTTTTCGGTGAAATAGTTGGATTTGGTAAGTGTAATTTCGTAAGTAGCGTTAGGTTTAATCTGTGTTTTGGTATAAAATTATAAGCGCCTTTGCTGTCAGTTTTTACCTCAAAAGAGGATCCATTGGAACCAACAATTTTAACTGATGCTCCAGGCAGAAACTGCAGGGTACGGTCATCCTTTATCACGCCCGAAAGCGTAAAAATAATAGGTGGTTCGATAAAAGCATAAATATCCGAAAGCCCGCGACCGCCCGAGCGGCAGGAACTGAAATAGCCACTTTCTTCTTCGGGATTAAATACTATGCCAAAGTCGTCGGCGCTGGAGTTGATAGGATACTTCAGGTTGACAGGCGTCGTCCATTTATTATCTATTTTAGTGCTTTTATAGATATCGAGACCTCCCATTCCGGGTAAACCGTTGGAGGCAAAATATAAAATGGTATCATTACGCAGGAAAGGGAAAACTTCATCGCCCGGAGTATTGATTTCGGGGCCCAGATTTACCGGATGTCCGAAGGGATCGGATAATTTTTTCACGTTTGGCCATCCATAAATCTTTACCACCCAAACCGCCTGTTTTATCGGAAGCAAAATAGATTGTCAGTTCATCGCTGCTCAGGGTAGGATGTCCGAAGGTAGAAATTGTATCTTTTCCTATGGGGACCAATTCTGCCTTGGTAAAAGTTCTTCCGGTGCGTTTAGAAACATAAATCTGGCAGTTTGACTTGCGGTTCTTATCGTTGCCGCAACGGGTAAAATACATGGAAGTATTTTTGCTGTTCATAAACGGCTGGCCTTCGTTGGCTTCGGTATTTACATTTCCTTGGTTGTCGAGCAAAACAGGCGTACTCCATTCCTCTTTTCTATCTTTTTTGGTATAGAACAAATCGCTGAAACTCTGGTTTGTCCAGTCATCGGTTTCTTTACCGGTAGCTCCTTCACGGGAAGAAGTAAATATCAATGAATTGAAGTTTTGGTCATAATAACAGGGAGAAAAATCATCGTATTTTGAATTTATTTTTTTCACATTGGCCACTTCATATTTAGATGGATTATCTTTCCAGTCCTTCGTCAGCTTGCAGGAACGGACGCCGTTTTCTCCGCGGGGATCGGCGGGTACTTTTTCCTGATATGTCTGATATTCCACTAATGCCTCATCCGTTTTTTCATTGGTTTTCAATGCATCGGCATAATACAGCAAAACCTGTGGTTTTTGTTCTTCATAATTAAGTTTAACCAGGCGCCGGTAAGCGGCTTCTGCTTTTTTTCACATCGTTGGTCAGGCGGTAGCATTCGGCTATCTGAAACCAGATACGGTTTTTTTCGGCTTTATTTTTCTTAACCTTGGAATAAGCTTTTTTATATTTAGCAATAGCTATGGTATACCGTTGGTTTTTAAATGCATCATCGGCATTCTGGGTTAAACGGTTTTGAGCAATTCCGGTGAAAGAAAAAAGAATTCCCAAAAGGAAGGTCAGGCAGATGGTTTTACAGAAGTTCATATTTCCAAATTAGATTAAGGCTGCAAAATAAGAAAATTTATTGTTCGCTTGTTCGTTTATCCGATTCTTTATAAACGTCGTCAAGGGTTAGCTTGGTATTTATGTTACTATTTTTAACTTCATTATTGATATTATCTTTCGTCTTTTCTATTTCCGTTTAATTTCATCCGTTTGCCGGGCGATGGTTTGTCGGGCATCTTCCAATTCGGCTTTCAACGAAGCCGTTTCCTGGTTAAATTCTTTGGATAGATTATCAGATGCTTTTTTCAGTTCGCTATAAAGTCTGCCTATTTTACGGGCAACTTCCGGCAATTTTGAGGGTCCGAAAACCAAGAAAACAGCGATCAATATCAGCAACAACTCACCAGAACTGATGTCCAGAAACAACAAAACCGGAGTTCCCATTTTACATATAATTTCGTTGAGCAAAAATAATAAAAAAAGTCCCGTTGTTACACGGGACTTCTCTAAAGGGATTAAATAATATGATTATTATTTAATTTTATTTTTTAATGCTTTGCGTTCTTTTACTCTTTTTCGCCACATAATTACATCATAAGCTACAGGCGTTGCGTTAAATACCGATGAATAAGTACCGATAGCTACCCCAACCAATAATGCAAAGACGAATCCGCGTAATACTTCTCCACCAAAAATGAAGATGATGATTAAAACTACCAGAGTAATACCCGAAGTATTGATGGTACGTCCCAAAGTGCTGTTGATAGCGGCATCTATATTGAACGCCAGATCTCGTTTAGGATATAACCGGTTATATTCACGAATTCTGTCGAAGAATAATTACAGAGTCCATGATGGAATAACCAATGATGGTTAACAAAGCGGCAATGAACTGCTGATCTACTTCCATATTGAATGGTAAAATTCCATGGAAAAGGGTAAAAAAGGTGATGATTACCATGGTATCATGAGCCAGAGAAACGACCCCTCCCAAACCGTATTGCCAGTTTTTGAAACGAATTGCAATGTAAATAAAGATAATGATAAGGGCGAAAATTACAGCCATGAAAGCGGCGTAGACCAAATCCTTGGCTATGGTAGGCCCTACCTTCTGCGACGATAATTTCCCAATTACTTTATGTTCGTCAACACCGTGAGATGTAAATGTTTTATAATCAATAGGCGTTTTGAAAAAGGGTTTCAATCCTTCATACAGTTTTTGTTCAACAATAGAATCAGTAGCCAGATTATTGTCTTTAATTCTATACTTTGTGGTGATTTTAACCTGGTTGCTCGATCCAAAAGTTTTTACTTCGGGAGCTTCTCCGTCATATTGTTTAGCTAAAGCCATCCGAAGATCTTCAGTATTCGCCGTTTCG
>Ga0268356_10742_pt1 | contig 27674 bp, 27 predicted proteins | sample BioMet10_FD_194415 | JGI IMG/M metagenome (GOLD analysis project Ga0268356, IMG submission 194415) | Sewage microbial communities from Oakland, California, United States - Biofuel 10 (PacBio Assembly) | ecosystem: Engineered > Wastewater > Sewage > Unclassified | place: USA: California | collected...
ACCGCATAGCTCGTCGATAAGTTCGATGAGACGGATGAGCGCGACGTTCTTGTCGAGATATCCCTGTCGCGGCGCACTCGATTGCGAGATCTGATGCGGCGCAACGATGCAAATCTCTGATTACTCTGTGACAATCGGCCCCTCACATCCGGTCGACTGGACGCGAACGATGATTCTGGCGGAGATTTGCCTCCAGATGCGAAAGCTCGAAGCAGCTTCTAGACGGTAGCCTCAGGAGGTACCAGAACGAAAATCTTGGAATCGGGACGTAGGCGCATGCGTCTCGTCAGGGCCTGGCTAGCAGCGCTTTGATTGCGTGTCGCACGCCGGCTCATCCCTGGCGCCATACGGAGGTTTTCCCAAGCTGCCACCGGTGACAGGGAAGATCTCCCGCGCTGCACGGATGAGCCTGAGGGAGCGAGGGATTGAGTCTGGGTTAGTCCCATGGGGAAGTCTAGCACGCAATCTTCCCACTCCCCTGACGCGGAGCTACTACATATCTGACGAGTGCCTGGCAGCAATTGTCAAAATTCCAGTTCATGAGTGGTGGCCAGCGAGAAGTCAACTTCGGCGGCGATTGAATGCAGAATAATTCCCTCACGCATCCAACATGAATGTATATCGCAGGGACGACTTTCGCGTAAAAAACCTCCGCACGCGACAGATGCCGCGCTGTTGCGTCGCGCACGGATGGATAACACGCAAAAACCCTCCGCACGCGACAAGCATCATGCCGAGCGGACAGACGTCGCGCACGGTACAGTCGCTACGCCTTCCTTTCGGGAGGCGTCTCCTCCATGAGCGCAGGAGCGATGATGCGGGTGAAGAACATGAGCCACGCAAGCGAGACGCAGAAGCCGGCAATTACGTCGGAGGCGTAGTGGACGCCCAGGTAAATTCTGCTTATGCCCACCATCACGATGATCAACGCAAAGATCGAGCACCATACCCAGCGCAGTATGTGGTCTCGTTCGTATCGCCAGATAAACCAGATGAGAAGTCCGTAGAACGCCATCGAGACCATCGAGTGGCCCGAAGGAAAGCTGTAGCCGGCTTCCGAGACCAGGCGAAAGCCGTCGGGGGCGCGGACGCTGCACGATGAACTTGAGCACCTGGTTAAGCACGACCGCACACGCGAGGTTGAGCGCCACGCACCTGCCTGGCCGCATGCCAGGAGCAAACGCAGCCACCACGACGGTCATCACGAGAATGACCGCGGGCGAGGCAAGCGACGAGAACCCCTCCATGACGGGCGTGAGCCAGTCGGAGCGTAGGCGCACGACAAGAACTGGTACGCGAGGGTATCAAGGTATGTGATCTCACCCTCGGCGACTTCCTGGAGAATGGCGATGAAGGTGATGGCCACGACGGCGAGCACGATCACATTTACGTTCTGGCGCGCGAACACCGCGGCGTCGTGCGCGAATCTTCTTGTGGAGGGCTTCTCGGCCATCTGGCCTTCTTTCGGTAGAACAGGAACGGCGCAACCGTACGGCACGCCGTTCCAGATGATGTCAGCGTGGCATGGACGAGGCTACAGGTTTGCCTTGAGTTCTGCAACGAGGTCTGCCTTGGGCATGTTGCCTACCATGGTGTGGACGGGTTTGCCATCCTTGAAAAGAATGAGCGTGGGAATCGAGACGATGCGAAACTTCGTGGCGAGGTCGGGCTCCTCGTCGACGTTGCACTTGCGAACGACGAGAAGATCGTACATCTCGTCAGAGATCTGCTCCACGACGGGGCCAAGCGCTCGGCACGGGCCGCACCACGATGCCCAGAAGTCAATGAGTACTGGCTTGGTCGACGACGCGAGGACAGAGTCGAACTCTGCGGTGGTGATGGGGATGCTTGCCATGTCTCCTCCAATAGGTATCGGGCAAAAAAGCCCGCGCGAATATACACGCATGCCTTATACCCGTTTTACACTTGTTTACAAACGTCGGCTGACATGGGGAAGGTGGCACATGGCATCAGAGAGGGACCTGAGGCGTAGGGCGTACATCGAGAAGACGACGTTCGAGCTCGCGGCGCTGGCGGGGCGAGGCGTGGTCATGGGGGGCAATGCCTTCTCGCCCGTTCTTCTTGCCAAGGGCGAGCTCACCGAGAGGGAGCTGGCTGGCGCGGAGCCCTTCTCGGGGGAGGACGGAGCGGCTCTTCGGGCATCGCTCTCGGCCATCGGCTACCAACCGCAAGACTGGGAGACGGTCCTGACCTGCGACGCGACTGGCGAGAAGGCCCTCGAGGCCTCACTTCTCCGCGAGGCGCTCTGCGCCCTCGATCCTGTTACGCTCGTATGCTGCGACGAGGCTTCCGCCGATGCGGTTCGCGAGACGTACGCCGATGACCTTGCGGCTCTCGATGACTTCGAACAGGCCCTGCTCGCCCCGGGCAAGGTGGCCCACGTCTGCGGCATGCGCGTGCTCAACCTCGGCGGCTTTGCCGCAGCGCTCGGAGACGCCCGTCAGAAAGCAGGTCATGTGGGCAAGACTCAAGCAGCTGCCTCCACTTGGAGAGCCGTACTAGCTCCGATGACGGGACATTCCATTAACATGGCCGTAGAAACTCCCAATCTCGGCTCGCGCGGCGTTATCCTAAAACCAGCACGACCGTAAAACGAACGTGACCAAGAAGGAGCATACGATGCCTAGCGTCAATCCTCCGGTGGATGCCACCAAGACCAGTGCTTGGACCAAGCTGCAGAGGCACTACGACGAGCTCGCCGAGAGAGGCATCAGCCTCAAGCGGTGGTTCGCCGAAGATCCGGCTCGTGTCGACAGGCTTTCCTACGACGTCAACGACCTCCACTTTGACCTCTCCAAGAACCTCGTTGACGACGAGACGATCAAACTGCTCTGCGACCTTGCCCGCGAGGTCGGTGTCGAGGAGCGCCGCGCCGCGATGTTCTCGGGCGAGCACATCAACACCACCGAGGATCGCGCCGTACTCCATACCGCACTGCGTCGTCCCGCGTCCGATGCCGGCAAGCTCATCGTTGACGGCCAGGATACCGTTGCCGACGTGCACGAGGTTCTCGACCGCATGTACGCCTTCGCCGAGCGCGTCCGTTCCGGCGAGTGGGTTGGCGTCACGGGCAGGAAGATCGAGACCGTCGTCTCCATCGGCATCGGCGGATCCGACCTCGGTCCCGTCATGATCTACGAGGCGCTCAAGCCCTACGCCGACGCAGGCATCTCGGTGCGCTACGTCTCGAACATCGACCCTAACGACATGGCCGAGAAGGTCAAGGGCCTTGATCCCGAGACCACCCTGGTGGTCATCGTCTCCAAGACCTTCACCACGCTCGAGACCATGACCAACGCGCGTGAGGCTCGCACCTGGCTGCTCGATGGGCTTGTCGCCCAGGGCGCCATCGACGGCTCTGACGAGTCGGTGGCCGATGCCGTCAAGAAGCACTTCGTCGCCGTCTCCACCAACCTCGAGCTCGTCGCCGAGTTCGGCATCGATCCCGAGAACGCCTTTGGTTTCTGGAACTGGGTCGGAGGTCGCTACTCGGTGGACGCCGCCGTGGGCCTGTCGCTCATCATCGCATACGGTCCCAAGACCTTCTCAGACCTTCTCTCTGGCTTCCACGACATCGATACCTACTTCTGCGACACCCCGCTGGAGAAGAACGTCGTTGCTCTCATGGGACTCATCAACGTGTGGTATGTCAACTTCTTCAAGGCGGAGAGCCACGCGGTGCTCCCGTACAACCAGTACATGCACCGCTTCCCCGCATACCTGCAGCAGCTCACGATGGAGTCGAACGGCAAGTCTACGCGCTGGGACGGCACCCCCGTTACCACCGAGACGGGCGAGATCTTCTGGGGCGAGGCGGGTACCAACGGACAGCACGCCTTCTACCAGCTCATCCATCAGGGAACTCGCCTGATCCCCGCCGACTTCATCGCGTTTGTCAACACCGCCAACCCCACCAGGGATGGCGAGCAGGACGTACACGAGCTCTTCCTCGGCAACTTCCTTGCGCAGACCAAGGCGCTCGCGTTTGGCAAGACGGCCGACGAGGTGCGCGCCGAGGGAACGGCCGAGTGGATGGTGCCCGCGCGCTGCTTCACCGGCAACCGCCCCGACCACGTCGATATTTGGCATGGAGCTCAACGCGCACGCGCTCGGCGAGCTCATCGCGCTGTACGAGCACATCACCTTTGTTGAGGGCACCGTATGGGGCCTCGACTCCTATGACCAGTGGGGGTGTCGAGCTGGGCAAGCAGCTTGCCAAGCAGATCACGCCGGCGTTCCATGACGACAAGGCGCTTGCCGGTCAGGATTCGAGCACCAAGGCGCTCATCGCCTACTATCGCGCCAACCGCACCTAGGGCATGGTCGAAGGCTTCGATCAGAGACAGGGCAAAGCAGGGTGCCGCCGCGAGCAGATCCACGCTCGCGGCGGCACCTTCGTGTACGTGTGCCCCACGAGGACGTCGCCTTGCCTGGGGTCATCGGGCCGAGAGCCTCAGACGTTGCCTACATGCACGTGGTCGAGGCGTTCGCGAGCAACTCCAGCCAACCGATGGACCGTCTCCACGGGCGTTGGACGCGCGTCGGCCATCTTCCAGCACGGAAAGAAGCGGGTGACGTGCAGCACGATGTCTGGGGAGAGGCTGGCAAGCCATCCCGTGAGGGCGCGCATCTCCCCATCGGTATCGTTCATGCCTGGCACGACGAGCGTCGTGACCTCAATATGGCAGGTCGGCTCTGCCACCATGCGCTCGATGGTCGCGCAGACCGTCTTGAGATCGCCGCCGCAGCTGCGGTAGGTCGTGGGCGAGAAGCTCTTGAGGTCGATATTTGCCGCGTCGATGAGGGGCGCAAGCTCCTCGATCACGTGAGCGCTTGCGCATCCGTTGGACACGAGGACGTTGGAGAGGCCCTCCTCATGAGCGAGTATCGAGCAGTCGCGCACGTACTCCCAGCCCACGAGCGGCTCATTGTAGGTGTATGCAATCCCGATCATGCGCGGGTCCTCCGCACGACATCGTGCTGCGAGTGCCACGAGCTCGGCGGGTGACACATCGCGCCAGCTCACGCTCTCGGAGTCTGCCTGGGATATCTCGTGGTTCTGGCAGAAGGGGCAGCGTAGGTTGCAGCCGTAGCTTCCCACCGAGAGCACGGTGCATCCGGGGCGATACTCCGCGAGGGGCTTTTTCTCCACGGGATCAAGGGCTATGGAGGTGAGACGACCGTAATTCTCGGCCACCACCGTTCCGCCCACGTTTCGCCGCGCACGGCAGAGGCCGAGCTGTCCCTCGGCGAGCGAGCAGGCGTGCGGGCAGGTGTCGCAGACGGTACGGGGGCCATCGGTGCTCATGCGTGCCTCGTCACGGTGAAGCGCTCGAGCGTGTATGCGTCGCGCGTCAGGTCGATGCCGCCCTTGCGTGCGGCAATGCCCACCTGCTCGGAGACGGTATCCACGCCTTCGAGGTCGGGCAGGAGCAGCCCGCGTCGCCCGTCGTGGGCGCTTACGATCACGCCGTAGCGGCGCGGATCGAGGTCAGCCTCGCTGGCGATGGGCTCGGGCTCCGAGAGCACGTCCACGTCATAGACGAGGTCGCCCAGCTCGTCGGCGGTCACGCTCGGAAAGCGCGGGTCGTGGGCCGCCGCCGCTATCGCGTTGGCGCATATCTCCTCGGCGAGGTTGGCGTGGGCGGGCATGATGGTGCCGATGCAACCTCTCAGCTCGCCCGAACTCCTTGACCGAGACAAAGGCGCCCGCCCGTGTGACGTACATCTCGGCGGGCAGGTCCTTTGGCGGGCGAATGCGGGTGCCGTGCAGTACGTATGCCTCGAGTGACGCCCGCGCCAGAGAGACGTAGGCATCCTCGCCAAGCTTGCGGGAGACCATGTCATCCGTTCTGCGGTCCTCGTACTGGTCAAGAAACGCGCGGGCTGTCATCTGCGCCCTCCTCGCCCTCAGGCGAGAAGCACGCGACGCAATAGCCTACGCCAAAGGGCCCCTCATGGGAGAGGACCTCGGAACGAACCGCAGTTCGGTCGAGGGCGCCGGCCATGATCTGGAAGCTGCGTAGGCCGCACTCGGCTGCGCGCTCGGCAAACCCGCGGTCAATCTCCAGAAGGTCGAGGAAGTCCGCCGAGGAGAAGTCCTTCTCGATCCGATCGTCAAATACCGGACCTTCGGGTGCGAAGCCGTAGGGACCGCTTTCGAGGAGCTTGTGGGAGAGGTCGCCCGATGCGACAAAGACCACGCGCCGGCCGAGCTGCGCCGCCGCCTCCTGCACGAGCTTGCCGAGCTCGTAGTGGATGGCGGGGGAAAGGCCTGAAAGGCCGATGCGAACCACCTCGAAATCGGTGTAATGCCGCTGGATGAAATGGAGCGGAATCATGGTGGCGTGGTCGAGCTCGGGATCGCGCTCGCCCGCTGTTCCTGCGGGGAGCTCGTCGCGGTCGGCGAGCTGGCAGATCTTGTCCACGAGCCTTGCGTCGTAGTCGCAGGAATAATGGGCCGCCACGAGCGCCAAAGCGAGCAAAGCTGCCGCTCGCGTGCGTGCCTGGGGAGATGTGCAGGTAGTCGTAGTACATCGCCGAGTGTGGACTCGAGATGACGATGGTGTCTGGTGCCAGTCCTGCGATGCGACGACCCACCTCGTCGTAGGCATCCACCGTGGGCTGAATCTTGCGTTCCTCCCCTGGGCTGACCTCTGGGATGATGAGGGGTGGGTGCGGAACCGCGAATGCGCCGATTATGCTCATGGCAACCTCCTTGACAGGTTGCCTTTACCATACCCCGCAACAGACAAAGCACGAGCTCGATTCGCCGAGCGTGGAGTTCGTTGGCTACTTGGAACGCTTGTCCTTGAGGAAGACGACGAGGTTATGGAACCGGTTCTCGCTCATGACCGGGCGAGGAAAGTAGGCATAGTTCTTGTGACCAAAGTATGCAAGGCAGATGCTGTCGTCGGCATCAACGCGGCGCAGGTCGGAAAGGGGAAGCTTGGCCTCGTAGTCCTCGGGCCCCTCGATGGCCACGAAGTCGTTGGTCACGACGATGTGGCGTCGATCGTCCTTCTCGCCACGTATGCCCAAGTTGGAGCGACGGGCAAACCATGTCTGAATCTTGTGCCAGTTGGTGGCTGCCGCCGATGCTACCACCGGAGACGCCGAGCATGGCGAAGGCGAGAGGGAGTGAGCTGGCGTTGTTCATGAGGACGAAGATAAGGCCGAGAAGTCCCAGGGCAGAGACGCCGAGAGAGACGTTCTTGGGCGTCTCGCCGCCAAGGAATCCGGCCGCCTGGTCGATGTTGTATTCGTTTACCTCGTAGGTGATGGAGAAGAGCACGTCTCCGTACCTGGAGTCGTCATATTTGGAGTTCTCGACGTCGACGCGCTTGCTCGCAGCGGATTTCTTTGCCATGTGTTTCCTCTCGATCCCGATTCGCACGTGGTCAATCCTACCCGAACGGACGCCTGAAAGCTCTCCTATGTAGGAATTGTCCGCACCGTGCGCTTGACCTGTGAACCAGACCGCTCGCACCTAGGACGCTCGTCCTCGCGCGACGAATGGGGAATGATAGTGCCGTGCAGGGAGCGAGCGCACGACGGCATCTCTATTCCGTGTCCTCGCACTGTGAGAGCTGATTCAAAGCTTGGCAGCTGCCAAAGTGGGGACCTTCGGGGTGTCGTACACCCGGAGGTCCCCGTCCACCTGGAAAAGGTGACAGGTATCTTTTCCAGGTTTTCCTACTCTGCGAGCAGATCCTCCATCTGGAACGTCACGCAGTTGACGTAGCCGCGGTTGGTGATGCGAATCTCGGGTACGCAGGCAAGCGACATGACGCCCATCATCATGAACGGCGACGGCATCTTGCTGCCCAGCTGCTCCCAGGCCGCCTCGCAGGCGGAGACCTCGTCCGCAACATCCTCCACGCGTCCGGTGCTCATGAGGCCGGCCACGGGCAGCTTGACGAGGGCAAGCACGCGACCGTCCTCCACGGTGACCTCGCCACCCCCGCACTCCACGAGCGTCTTGGCGGCAAGTGCCATGTCGGCGTCGTTGTCGCCGACTACGAGCAGGTTGTGGGCATCGTGAGCCACGGTCTGCGCCAGCGCGCCATGAATGCCAAAACCAGTGATGAAGCCGTGGGAGTGGGTGCCAGCGGCCCCGTGGTGACGGTCGAAGACGCAGATCTTGAGGATGTCGCCTGCGGGGTCTGCCACGAGCCTGCCGTCGCGCACCGGTACGTCAAGAATGCGATCTTTGGTGATGGCATCTCCGGGCTCGAGGACGATGACGCGCACGCGTGCAGTCCCGTCGGGCCTATCGACGGGGATCTCGAAGGTTTCGGGAGTGATATCCATGCCCAAGTCGATGGTGTGAGTCATCCAATTGGGCCACGCGAAGGGCTCGACGTCAAAGAGGGCGTGCCCGCTCTCGGCAACAAGGTCGCCATCGACAAAGACCTTCTCGGCGTTGAAGTTCTCGAGGTCGTCGAGAAGCACGATGTCGGCGCACTTGCCTGGCGTGATGGAGCCCATGTCGCTCGCAAGCCCATAGCAGTCGGCGGCGTTGATGGTGGCGATCTGGATGGCCGTCACGGGGTCGAGGCCAAGGGCGACGGCTGTCCGCAGCACGCGATCCATGTGGCCCTCGGCGACGAGCGTGTGCGGGTGGTTGTCATCGGAGCAGAAGAGGCAGTGACGCATGTCGACGCCGGCCTCGATGAGGGGCGGCAGGTATACGGGGAGGTTTTGCCACGCCGATCCCTGGCGGAGAAGCACGTACATGCCCAGGCGTAGTTTGGCGAGCACGTCATCGACGGTGAACGACTCGTGGCAGTTGCTGATTCCCGCGGCGATATAGGCGTTGAGGCCTCGGTCCTGTTCGGGAACGGCGTAGTGTCCGGTCACGCACTTGTCGGCCTTGAGGGTCTCGCGGACCTCGTCCTGAACGCCCGTCTCGCCGCCGAGGATGCCAGGGAAGTTCATCATCTCGCCGAGCGCCACCACGTTGTCCCAGCCCATGGCCTCGCGGATGTCTGCGGCGTCGATTCTGGAACCAGTGTCTTCGACGCCCGTGGCGGCAGGGACGCAGCTTGGTATGGTGACCATGGCCTTGAGCGGCGTGCGCTTGGCATCATCGAACATGACCTTCACGCCCTCGAGGCCGCAGACGTTGGCGACCTCGTGCGGGTCGGTGAAGATGCCCGTGGTCCCGTGGGGTACGACGGCGCGCGCATACTCGGCGACGCCGACCATGGCCGACTCCACGTGGATGTGACCGTCCATGAAACCGGGGAGGCAAAGAGACCCGTGGCATCGATGACCTGGGTCTTCTCGCCGATGCAATGGTCGGCCGTGTGTCCGTTCATGCCAACGTAGGCCACGCGGCCGCTTGCGATGGCGATGTCGGTGTCATCGAGAATCTCGTGGGTGCACACGTCCACGAGCCCTGCGTGGCGGATGACTAGGTCGGCGGACTCGAGGCCCTGCGCCACGCGGACGAGACGGTCGTTGCACTCCCAGAGCGGGTGCTTGCAGAAGTTGTTGATCACGGATGCTCCCCCAATGTAGAAACGCCTGATGAGATAAGAATAGTCGGGTAGAGGTCTGCAGAACAGCCCTTTGTTTGGTTTAGGGGGCAGATGACGAGGACGGTCATCGCCTTCGATTCCGCGTGGCGTTGTGATGTGCATAGCGCGTCTCTGCTAAAGTGTGTATGAGCGCGTTGGGCGGGTTCGGGTGACGCAACACCTCGAACCTGGTCAGGACCGGAAGGTAGCAGCCATAAGGGGCCTCTAGCGGGCACCCGTTCCCGCCGAACGCGCTTGTGACGTCCCCGGACCGAACTTCGGCCGAGGACGTTTTTGCAAACACCGTCAGATTGGTTCATATGGGCTTCATAGAGTTCATCGTCGGCTTGCTTCACGATCCACGTACTGCCATTGCGGGCTGGATTGCCGCAGGTCCGCTTGCCGCCTACGGCTGTGTCTTCCTCATCATCTTCATCGAAACGGGCGTGGTGTTCTTCCCGTTCCTTCCCGGCGACTCTCTCCTCTTTGCCGCGGGCTTCTTCGCCCAGGGTGGGGGCTTCAACATCTTCCTGCTGCTCGGCATTGCGTGGATTGCAGCCATTATCGGCGACCAATGCAACTACATGATCGGCCACTTCTTTGGACGTAAGATCGTTGCGTCAGGCAAGGTCAAGGCCATGACGCCCGAGCGCCTGGCCAAGAGCGAGAAGTTTCTTGACAAGTGGGGCCACCTGGCCATCTTCCTAGGACGATTCTTCCCCTTCATCCGCACCTTCGTGCCCTTTATCGCGGGCATGGGCGGCATGAAGTGGCACAACTTCGTGGCATTCAACGTTCTTGGCGGCATCACCTGGTCCACCCTGTTCACGCTGCTCGGCTACTTCTTTGGTGGCATTCCCGTGGTGCAGGAACACTTCGAGTTGCTTCTCGTTGCCATCATTCTCGTATCGCTCGTCCCCACCGTGGTCGGACTCGTGCGCAGCCACAAGGGAAAAGGCAGTGCCGAGAAGGCCGAATAGCGGCATCGGGCTCTAGGGCTGTCACGTTGCTAGGCGGCCGCGAGCGCCTCGTCCCTGTCGCCTATGCGACCGAAGAACGTACGAAACGCAAGGCGGCTCAACGGACCGGCGGCAAAGAGGTTCCAGAGCAGGGCCATGGGAAAGTTCTTGATAGTGGTCCCGACCCAGATGGCGGGCAGTTGGCTCAGGGGATTGCCAGCGAGGACGACGCTAAAGAGAATCGATGCCACCAGGCTCATGGTGGGACACATCACGAGGACGGTGCAACAGGCGCGCACGGTTCCGCACACGAATGCGTTGTCCCTCCCGGGCGTGACGTAGCGCGACGCCATGTAGGCGCCCAGCCGGTTGCCCCAGAGGTTGGAGAAGAGAAACACGAGGAGCCACATGTATGCGGCCTCCTTGAGCGCGGCGAGGAAGACCTCGCTGGTCATGTTGGAGAAGCCGCCGGCCATGGTCGGGTAGCCCATCTCCCAGGCAATGTTGTAGACCTCCATGCCATAGGCCATGGTAAGGGACATGAGGATTCCGAAGATGACCCTCTGTGCGCGGTTCTTGGGCATGTGGGACTTCCTTTCGACAAAAAAGGCGCGTGGCACCCATCGGGAACCACGCGCCTTGCTTCTGCACTTGTGACGTCATGCGCTACACGCAAGGAGACACTCTAGCACGCATGTAGCAGCCGCTAACGAAAACTCCGCATTCGAGGTCTCTCTCGCCAAGACGAATGGTATCGTCTGCGCCGCCGCCTTCTCGCTCATTGCTGTTGTCGTACGGCCCTTCGTGGGCTGGTGGCTCGATAACGGCGTGCGACGCATTGCGCTTGTGGTGGGTCTTGCGCTCACGAGCCTCGCGCCGCTTGGCTATGTATTCGTGCCCATGACGTCGCTAGCCATCGCCCTACGCATGGTACACGGCATTGGCCTCTCCTTCTCAAACTCCACCACGGCTACGGTGGCCTCGGATGTCATCTGCAGGCCGCGCTTTGCCGAGGGGATGGGCTATTTTGGCATGGCCACCGCACTCGCCTCCGCCATTGCGCCCGCGCTTGGACTCACGCTTATGGAAAGCTACGGATTTAAGGCGCTTTATGCCACGGCTGCCGTCATCGCCGTTATCGGTCTCGTGCTCTTTTCTCTCATCCACGCGTCGCGTGTCGAAGTTCCGCGCAAGAGGCTCAGCCTGCGCACGATCATCAATCGAGATAGCCTACCCGCCTCGGTGACCATGCTCGTGTTCATGTTTACCTTTGGCGCGCTCGAGAACTTCGTGGCCATCTATGCCGCGGAGAACGGATTGCCCTCGGGTTCAATCTACTTCCTTATCATGTCGGGCATGCTGCTGCTCGTCCGTGTGACGCTAGGCAAGCTGGTTGACGAGAAGGGCGAGGCGCCCTTCGTCTATACCTGCAATGCCGCGATGCTCGTCGCGTTCCTGCTGCTTGCCTTCGCTCCCGACACTGTGGCATACGTGCTCTCTGCCATGCTCGCGGGCTATGCTTTTGGCGGGCTCGAGCCATCGCTGCAGTCCATGGCGGTGCATACCTCTACCAACGAGACTCGCGGTTCGGCCAATTCCTCCTTTCTCTGTGGGTACGACATCGGCTATGGCCTAGGTGGGGGCGTTGCCGGCATGCTCATCTCAGCCCTTGGCTACGCTGCCATGTGGTCCGTCGTGAGCCTCGCATGCGTCGTATCGGTGCTCGTCTACCTCTTCTGGGCACGCCGCTCTGACACGAGCTTCTCCAAGAGTCTTATCAAGAGAGCTGATTTGCATCACGAAGGGCGGTCTTACCGCCCATAACGCAGTGATCCTTCCCTTCGTGATGCGTTTGCCATCCTGCGCAGGCTATTCTGGCAGGGGGATGAGCACATCTAGCTGACCGGCATGTACTGAGATCGATCCGCCATAGTGCTCTGCGACTGCGCGTGCTTGCTCGAGCGAGTCAGTCTCGCCCTGACCGTCACACTCTGCGTGTACGCTCACCACGCCACGCGTGCCGCGAACAACAAGCGAGACCGACGTGGGACTGAGTCTCATGGCAGCTTCGAGCACGTTGTCAAAGAGTGCATAGAGGTCGCCAGGCGCCATGAACCCCAGCAGCCCGCCGTCGGCGATGCAGCTCAGCGTGACTCCTTGGCGCTCGCAAAGAAGCCGCTTCTCGGTGAGAATCGTATCTAGCGCCTCATTGCCGGTGCGGACGCGCGTGTCGTATACGCTGATCTCGCGAGCAATGCTAGAGAGAAGATCGCGGTCAAGGTCTGCGTCTGCCTCATCAAGCTTGCGCAGCACGTCGTGACGGATATCGTGCAGTCTGGCGTTGACGGCGGCGATGCTCTGGCGACTTGATTCGTACTGACGGTCCTTCTCGGTAAGCAGGCGCTGCGAAATTGCCACGTCGGTGGCAAGCCTCTGTCTGTAGAGCAGCACGTACTCGAGCCAGAGCGTGAACAGGCAGGCCAGACCATGCACCGCGCGTAGGGTCACGACAGACTGCAGGCCGACGCCCGCGTCGTTGGAGAGGCCCTTGATCACGAGGTCAAAGCCGATTACGACGAGCATCACAAGTGCCATGACCACGACCATCGAGCGGTCCTCCACGCGCTCGAGTCCGGCGCTGCGGACCGTCCGTACGAAGGTGAGGTAATAGGGAACATAGATTATTGCTGTGACCAGCAAAAACACCACGAGCTGTCCCGCATCAATCGAATGGAGGATTGGCGATTTGCGCCACGCCACGGATATGAGCTCGTCGGTACCAGAGGCGAGGTTCTGGATGGTGTATCCTGCGGTGCTCACGAAGAGAGCCACGAGCCACGATGTCTTGAAAAGAAGATGGACGGCCGCTGCGCACCCAATGAGGAGTAGAGAGAAAGATGCCATCTGGACGAGGTAAAACGATGTACCCTGAGGCCAGGCGACGGTGGCGGAGAAGAAGAGCGACATGCCCGCAACCAGGCATGCCACCACGATGCAGGCACGCAAGCCCACTCGGTTCCTCGCATGGAGCCCTCGAGCGAGCAACGCGATGCCAAGAGCAAGCCTGGCTACGGGTGAGGCAGATGGTGAGGTAGGCACCCAGAAGTACGAGCGGGTCTATGTTCGCGAGCGGCAGCCGAGTGATTCCCAGGTCCATCAGATGCTGCCGCCGACATAGGCGGAGAGAGTCTCTAGGGCCTGCTTCTTACGGGATCGTCCGAGGCTAATCTCGTCACCGTTGCTCATCTCCACCGAGCCCGTGCGAATGCGTGCGACGTGGGCCATGTTCACGAGGTGGCTCGCCGAGATGCGGACGAAGCCCTCGGATGCGAGACGGGCCTCGAGCTGCGTGAGCGAGCCGCGAATGCGCAGCACTTCTCCGCCAGCTACGTGGTAGTAGAGGTCGTGGCGGAGAACATCTACGTAGAGCACGTCGCGCAGCCCCACCACACGCGTGCCGTCGGTGGTGGGCACGGTGATGCTCCTGCCCTCGCGTCGGCGCATCACGCGCATGGCTCGGTCCATGCGCAGCGTGAAGTCCGCGTACTCCACGGGTTTGACCATGAAGTCGAGAGCATCCACCTGGTAGCCGCTGACTGCGTACTGCGCGAGGTCGGTCACGAAGATGAGGGGCGTCTCGGCATCGTATGTCCGAAGAAGCTCGGCCGCCTCCATGCCGTTGATGCCCGGTATGTTGATGTCCATGAAGATGAGGTCGGCAGACCGGCGCGTCTCGGCAAACTCCAGCGCCGAGGACAGCGCATCTACAGATAAGGACATGTCATGCTCGCGTCCGTAATGGTCAAGGTGCCCGCGGAGCTTGTCCACCTCGGAGGGGTCGTCCTCAACGATAAGCACTCGATACATCTTCGCCTCCCCTTCAAGCGAATGCGTCACGGCACGAGCTGATTGAGTCAACTTCACCAATCCCCAGACACCCTGAATTATATCCAAGGTGGCGAATGGGCTCCCTGGTTGCGGGGAGCGGAAAACCTGGAAAAGATACCTGTCACCTTTTCCAGGATAAAAGAGGAGGAGAAATGACAAAAGACCCCGAAAAGAAGGTGAAGCGCCCGAAACGACTGCTCTTCGTGCTGCTGACCCTTGTCTCTGCGATTGTCGTTGTGGTCACGGTGGTGGGCGTCGGCGTGGTGGGGCCGTATTCGGGCCTGCTCAACACGTTCCTCAACAGCGGCGCTCGTGCGACCACCGAGGAGGCGACCGAGGCGAGCGCTCAGACTGCTGCCATCACCGAGGAGGTGGAGGGAGAGGGAATCGTCCTGCTCAAGGATGACGGTGCGCTGCCGCTGACCGGCACTACCAAGGTCAATGTACTCGGCTCGACCGCAGGCAACAACTTCAGTTACGGTGGCACGGGCTCTGGCTCTGGGGATTCAAGCAAGAACGTGAACTTCTACCAGGGCCTTGAGAACGCAGGTCTCGAGCCCAACCCTGACCTCATGAACTACTACGACGAGAACGCCACTTCGGCAGAGGACATGGGTCTCGTGGGTACCGACTGGAACCTCTACGAGCTCGACCCCACCATCTATTCTGACACCATCGATGAGGCCAGGTCCTACTCAGACGTGGCACTCGTCGTGATTACGCGAAAGGGTGGAGAAGGCTCGGACCTTCCCATGGACATGGCGGATTACGCTGGCTCCGAGGCTGGTCGCAGCTATCTCGAACTCACTCCCAACGAGGAGTCGCTCATTTCCATGGCCAAGGAGAACTTTGGTACGGTTGTCGTGGGTGCTCAACAGCCCCAATGCCATGGAGCTGGGCTTTCTTGGGGACGAGGGCATCGATGCGGCCATCTGGGTGGGGACTCCCGGCTCCACGGGCTGCAACGCCATTGGCAACGTACTCACGGGCGCCGTCAATCCCTCCGGCAAGACTGCCGACACCTTCGCGTATGACCTCACAAGTGCTCCGAGCTACTATAACTTCGGTGCGTACGACTATACCAACGCGAGCTATTCCGATACCTCCATGTTCTCGGGTACCGGCTCGTCTGAGAGTGGCACGAACCTCTACCACTACGTCGAGTATGCAGAGGGCATCTACGTAGGCTATCGCTACTACGAGACTGCTGCCGAGGACGGTTACATCGACTACTCATCTACGGTGCAGTATCCATTTGGCTACGGCCTCTCCTACACCACGTTCGACGAGACGCTCGATTCCGTGACGGACGACGGCACCACGATTACCGCCAACGCGACCGTGACTAATACCGGCAGCGTGGCTGGCAAGCAGGTCGTGGAGATCTACTACTCGGCGCCCTACACCAAAGGCGGCATCGAGAAGAGTTCCGTGGTCCTCGGTGGCTTTGACAAGACCAAGCTCCTCGAACCCGGCGAGTCCCAGAGTGTCACCGTGAGCTTCGCCAAGGAGGACATGGCGAGCTACGACTATGCAGGCATCAAGGCCGAGGGCGGCGCGTACGTACTCGAGGCCGGCAACTACGAAATCAGCCTGCGGACCGACTCGCACACCGTGGTGGGCTCTCAAACCGTGACCGTTGAGAAGGACGTCATCTATAACGACGATAACGACGGCGCTCGCAGCTCTGACAAGGTCGCCGCCACCAACGAGTTCGATGACGTGAGCTTTGACGACGGCATCACTTATGTGAGTCGCGCCGACTGGGCGGGCACCATGCCCACCGAGCGCGCCGCATCCAGCAAGGAGGCCACGGCCGAGCAGGTCGACGCCCTCGAGAATCCCGAAGAGCTCGACTACTCTTCAGACGAGGACGTTACCTTCGGTGCAAACAACGGCCTCACTCTCGCCGACATGGCGGGCCTTGACTACGACGACCCTAAGTGGGACGACCTTCTCGATCAGTGCACGCTGCGCGAGATGGAGCTTCTCGTGGGCAACGGCGGCTGGACCAACATGAACGTCAACTCCGTGAGCAAGCCCGCCACCACGGAGTGCGACGGTCCCAACGGTATCAACAATATCATGGCAGGCGTCACCGGTACGCAGCTCACCGGTCAGTCCGTGCTCGGTTACACGTGGAACACGGAGCTGGCGCAACGCGTGGGCGAGCTTCTCGCCGACGAGGCAAAGGCCATGGGCATAAGCGGCCTCTATGCTCCTGCGGTGAACATACACCGCAGCCCCTTTGGCGGCCGAAACTACGAGTATGTCTCCGAGGACGGTCTGCTCTCCGGCAAGGTCATCTCCTCCGAGATTAAGGGTCTCGAGGACAACGGCGTCTACGGCTATCTCAAGCACTTCGCCGTGAACGACCAAGAGACCAACCGAGACAACGGCGGTTTGGCGACATGGCTCAACGAGCAGGCTCTGCGGGAGATCTACCTGCGCCCGTTTGAGATCTGCGTGAAAGAAGGCGACACCACTGCCATGATGAGCTCGTTCAACAGAATCGGCACTACACCCGCCGCCGAGAGCACCGCGCTTCTCACCACCGTGCTGCGCGGCGAGTGGGGCTTCCACGGCACCGTGATTACCGACTGCACGATGGCCTGCAGTACGAGTGACGTCAACCGCGCGCTTTATGCCGGAAACGACCTCGAGCTCAACCTCCTGCAGGACATGCGTCTCGACGAGAGTACGACCAGCACGGCAAAGGGACACCAGGTGCTGAGGCAGGCCACAAAGAACATCCTCTATACCGTAGCGAACTCAGACGCGCTTGACACGGCGACTCCTACGCCATACGGGTTCCAGATTGCCTTCTGCGCGGTGCAGGGAGTACTCGTCGCGCTTCTCGCCACGTACTACGTGCGCAGGCACAAGAAGATGAGGCGCTGGCGCGAGCAGCGGGATACGACAACAGAATAAGAGGCCGGTTTGCATCACGAAGGGCGGTCTTGGCGCACATAATGCAGTTATCCCACCCTTCGTGATGCGTTTTCAGTTTCTGATGAGAAGTGCGTGCAGCTCTGCTCGCCTCTCAAGCTCCTCGACGCTCGGCATGGCAAGTCTTTTGCCGAGAAGTGCCGCGACCTGTCTGGCGACAAGGTCAAAGCGTCCTAGGTTCGTCGCCTGCCTCCTTCGGACCGTGACTACGTGACGTCCTGCAGCGACAAGCGAGTTGGCTCGCCCGGCATCGTGAGCAAGTTTCTCGTCATTTGCCAGGACGCCGCCCGTCTCGCCGTGGTGCTCCCTGCTGTCGTACTCGAGCACCACCTCCTGCTCCGGCCAATACAGGTCGGGAAGAATCTCCCTCTGGCTTGAGGTGTCGGTGCGCAGTTCTGTGCCGCGCAGACGGACGTTGAGGATGGGCTTGGGTAGCCCAAAGCCGCCCAACCGCACGGGCAGCGTGAGCAAGAGGGCGATCGCAGTCTCCATGGGCGAGAGCGACATGTCCATCTCGTAGTGAAGCGCGCGGCAATAGAGCTCGCGTCCGCGAGCGTGAGGCACAGTCTCTATGAAGCGGGAAAGATTGTTGTAGCTGGTGAGCCGCGGACGACCATAGCTCGTTGGGCTACGGCGATACGTTCCCGCAAGCTCCATCATGAGGGAGGCGAGCCGAATGGTCTGGAGGCTCGTACTATAGGGTGGGCCTGCGAGCTGTAGCAACGTAAACTCTGGTGAGGTGACAAGGACGTCCTTCTCGCCCGTAGAGAGAAGGGCACCCCGCGGGCATCTTTCCAGACCAGACGTGAACCACAAGCCCGTGGGCATGGGTGCGTCTCGCCGCCTTGAACGAGAGGAGGTGCACGGGGTCGAGGCCGTCGAGACTTAGGCCGAGCGCCCTGATGTCGTGCAGGCCTGTCGCGACAAGGGTCGGGCTTGCCGGTACGCCGCCCTGCCTGCACGTAGATACGAAAGAGCAGACTCGCGGCAGAGAATCGCATCCATTGCTGCTCCAAAATGTATCACGAAGGGCTGGATAACAGCATTATGAGCTAAAAACAGGCCCCTCGTGATACAAATGAGTCAGGGTTTTGGGACTGGGATGAGGACGTTGAGGTAGAAGGTCTGATCCTCGGTGCCCATTGTGAGGGAGCCGCCGTAGCGCTGCGTGATGATGCGCATCGATTTGATGCCATAACCGTGGTTGTGCTTGTCATCCTTGGTTGTCACAGGAATGCCGTTCTCAAATCGCACGTCGCCCGCATAGTAGTTTTCGATGTGTATAGAGACCATGCCAGCGGCCTGTTTTACAAGCAGCGAGATATTGCGCTCATCCTCGTCCTCGAGCGCGCGCACGGCATCGAAGGCGTTGTCGAGGGCGTTGCCAAAGAGCGAGTACAGGTCCGCGTCGCTCATGAAGTCGAGTGCGTGTCCGTCCACGATGCAGCCGAGCGTGATGTGCTCGCGCTCACCGAGCAGACTCTTCTCGGTAAGGATCGTGTCGAGTGCGTTGTTTCCGGTATGAACGGTGGAGTCGTAGATGCTCACCTGGTGGGCGATGTCATCGAGCACCGTCTTGTCCACTCGCGTGCCGGTGCTGCCATCTTCGATATGGCGGATCTGGTGACGGATGTCGTGGCACTTGATGTTGATGGCCTCGATGTTCTCGCGCGAAAGCGCGTACTGCTGCTCGCGGTCGTGCAGGATGCGCTCGGTGGTCGCCGCCTCGAGCAGGAGGTGGCGGTTATAGATCATCTCGAACTCGAGCATGAGCGCATAGAAGCACACGGCGATCTGCACGATGCGGAAGATCAGCGAGAAACCCGTGGGCACGCTATAGGCTCGGATGTACTTGATGGCCATGTCGAAGACGATGTTGATGAGCACGACGCCAAAGACCAGGATGAAGCTCGTCTTGCTCGGGTCGATCTCGAGCGCCTTGTCGCGCATGCGGCGAATGACGATGACGTAGAACAGCGCGTAGGTGACAGCACAGCAGAGCACGATACGAAAGAACGCGTTCGAGAAGAGACCCACGTTAAGACGGGCCATGCGCAGGAGCTGCCCGAGAAGCTCACCAAGACTCGCACCGAGGTTCTCGACGGTGTATCCCACCACGGCGCAGAACGCAGCCGCCCAGAGAGTCGACTCGGCCACAAAGAGCACCATGGCCAGGAGCAGGACGAGGATGATCGCAAGTAAAACGTCATGGCCGTGAAGACGGCAATCGTATCGCCTTGGATAAGGCTGCAAACGGGTTGGTGAGATAGAAGATGATGAGTGCGACGGAGAGTGTCACGCGCGCATAGTAGTGGGGTCGCTGGGGAGACGCGCCGCGAGCATGAGCGCGGGGACGCTAAAGAGAAGCCGTTGACCACGTAGTTGAACATGGGGCCAAGATCCATCAGCGGTTTCCCCCGTAGTAGTTCGCGAGCGCCTCGAGCGCCCCCCCTGCGCTTGGTTCGGCTAATGACGAGCTCGTCTCCGTTGGACATGCGCATGGCAGGCCCGTCCACGGTTCGGATGTGGTCGGCGTTGACGAGGCAGCTGTTGGAGATGCGCACGAAGAGACCGGGGTCGAGCTCGGTCTCGAGCTGAGCGAGACTGCCTCGCAGCTCTACGGGATCCTTCTCGTTGGTGAGATGGTACTCGAGGTTGTGCCCGTGCACCTCGACGTATATCAAGGTGGCAATGGGAATGATGCGGGCTCCGAACTTGGTGGTGGATGCAGATGCTCTTTCCCTCGCGTCGCTCGAGGATGCGCATGGCGCGGTCGAGTCGCATCGAGAGGGTTATGGTACGAGACGGGCTTGACCACGAAGTCGAGGCGCGCCCACCTCATAGCCCTTCACGGCGTATTGCGAGAGATTGGTGACGAAGATGATGAGCGTCTCGTCGTCATAGGTGCGCATCAGCTGAGCGGCCTCCATGCCGTCGATGCCAGGAAGTCCGATGTCCATGAAGACGAGGTCGTATGTGACCTTTGACTCCACAAACTCGAATGCCGTTCTGACCCAGGTGACGTCGAATTCGAGGTCATGCGTCTTGGCGTAGCGGTCGAGGTGGGCGCGCAGCTCCGCTGCCATGTCCGCCTCGTCTTCGATAACGAGGAACCTGTACATCTTCGCAGCCCCCTCTCGGTATCGGTAGAATACGGCCAGGGCCGTGGACACAAAGGTAACAGGTTTTCACTTTCACTGAAAGATGGCAACTCGCTCAGGTGGCAAGAGACGCGACTTTGGCAACTTGCGTCACGAGTTCGACTACCTGCGCTCGGTTCATTGGTGGGTATGGGCGTGATAGGTAAAGTGGTGGGCACCAAGAGGAATCGCAGACGCGGTCAGGCGGGGATAGGGGCCCTGACGCAAACAAGAAGGAGATTGGTATGAACAAGAACATCGTCATGGCGGGCCTGCTCTCGGCCGCGCTCTTCGCGCCGCTCGCGGCGTGCGGCGGCTCGGGCTCGTCGGGATCGGGATCGGACTCGGGCGCCAGCTCCAGCTCCAGCTCGAGCTCGAGCTTCGACGCGGCGTCGTTCTACGCGGGCCAGTGGAGGGGCTCGGTGGAGATCACCGGCCAGACCGTCTACGGCACCGCCGGCGGCAACGAGCAGATGCTCGACGTCGTCCTGAACGAGGACGGCACCTGCGAGGTCACGCCCCTCGCGGCCCACGCCGACCTGCTCACCGACACCGGCACCTGGGAGGGGACCGAGTCCGAGGTCACGCTCACCCTCTCGAAGGGCGAGGCCATCACGCTCGAGGTCGTCGACCAGGCGACCCTCTCCGGCAACGCGGCCGACTTCGGCATCGCCGACTTCGACACCATCAGCTTCGACTTCTACGGCTAGGGTTCACCTGGCGAGAAAGACAGCAAGAGGCATGCGAAGGGGCTGGCTCCTACGGGGGCTGGCCCCTTCGTGCGCAGAGCCGTTGGCCGTTTCCTCGATGTCAGTTATGCCGCTACGAGGACAGGTTAGGTTTCTCAGGCCGACTGCCGTCTGCTCCCGATAGAAGATGCAAGTCAGAGGCCCAGCATCGTCTGGGTCCGTCTGCGCGTCTCGCGCACTTGTTTGGAAGCTGCCTCGTCAAGCGGGGCGAAGGGGAGCCCATGCCGTTTGGCTCGGGCAGAAGGAGAAAGAGGGAGCATGAACAAGAACATCGTCATGGCGGGCCTGCTCTCGGCCGCGCTCTGCGCGCCGCTCGCGGCGTGCGGCGGCTCGGGCTCGTCGGGATCGGGATCGGACTCGGGCGCCAGCTCCAGCTCGAGCTCCAGCTCCAGCTCGAGCTCGAGCTTCGACGCGACGTCGTTCTACGCGGGCCAGTGGAGGGGCTCGGTGGAGATCACCGGCCAGACCGTCTACGGCACCGCCGGCGGCAACGAGCAGATGCTCGACGTCGTCCTGAACGAGGACGGCACCTGCGAGGTCACGCCCCTCGCGGCCCACGCCGACCTGCTCACCGACACCGGCACCTGGGAGGGGACCGAGTCCGAGGTCACGCTCACCCTCTCGAAGGGCGAGGCCATCACGCTCGAGGTCGTCGACCAGGCGACCCTCTCCGGCAACGCGGCCGACTTCGGCATCGCCGACTTCGACACCATCAGCTTCGACTTCTACGGCTAGGGTTCACCGCCCCTCGCGAGGGGGCGTAAAGGGGGAGGGGCGTGGTCGGGGGCCACGCCCCCATAACATGTACCAATGGAAGGGGAAAGAATGAGCATAAACGTTACACGCAGGAACTTCCTGCTCGGCTCCGCGGCAACCGCTGGCCTTGCGGGCCTTGCGGGATGCTCCACCGGCACCAGCACGACGGGCACCACCACAAGCTGGACCGTGCCGTCGTCGGACAAGTACCCGATCGATCCCGATGGCGATGACGTCAAGGCCAAGTGGACGAGCGAGCAGACCCGTGACGGATGGTACAAGGTCACCCAGGACGACAGCGCGCCCACCATCGGCGTCATGGACGAGGCAAGGATCATCCAGGTAGACGGCTACGCGTTCAGGGATCTCAACGGCGACGGCAAGCTCGACTTCTACGAGGACTGGCGCCAGTCCATCAACGACCGCGCCACAAACCTCGCAGCCCAGCTCACCGCCGAGCAGATCTTCCCGCTGACCTTTGCCAACGCCACTACGGGCGGTACCTCAACTGCCACTGACACCTCCGACTACAGCCTCGTCGAGGACGGCTCGCGCGGCGGCGTCTCGCGTCTCGCGTCGTCCATCGACTCCTATGCCACCGACGTTCAGTGGATCAATGGCTGCCAGGAGGTCTGCGAGAAGGACACCGCTCGCTTTGGCATTCCGTACTTCAACTTCTCTGATCCGTACGTCCTCTTTGACGTGCCCAGCTCCGTCGGCCTCGCCTGCGCCATGGACAAGGACGTCTGGCGCAAGGCCGGCATGTGGCAGGCTCGCGCCTGGCGTGCGACCGGCGTTCGCATCGAGCTCGGACCGCAGATCGACCTCTACTCCGAGACCAAGGGCACGCGTCTCTCCGGCTCCTGCGGCGGCGACCCTGCCCTCAACCGCGACTTTATCCAGGCCTTCGGTGCCGGCATGCAGTCCACGTGGGGCGATGACGATGCCACCGACGACCAGGGTTGGGGCGACCAGTCCTGCGCGGTCATGCTGAAGCACTTCGTGGGCGAGGGCTCCAACGAGGGCGGCCGCGACGACCACTCCGATTCCGGCAAGTGGAACGTCTTCCCCGGTTCCAACTTCAACGCGCATCTCATCCCGTTCCTCGACGGCGGCTTCAAGCTCGACTCCGAGACCAGCGCCGCCGTGGCCGTCATGCCCTGCTACGGCATCGCATACGACCCCAACGACCCCGAGGAGCTGGGTGAGACCGTGGGTTCCGCCTACTCTTCTCACAACATGTCGATTCTGCGCAACGCCGGCTGGGACGGCTGGATCTGCACCGACTGGATGATCGTCTCCGCCATCATGCACGGCTGCAAGGACCTCACCGAGCCCGAGCGCTGGGCCAAGCTCATGAAGAACACCGTGGGCTCCATCGGCGGCGAGTGGGACATCGATGACGCCACCGCAGGATACAAGCTCCTCGTTGACGACATGGGAGCCGACGACGCGCTTGCCCTTCTCCAGGACAACGCTCGCAGGTTCATCAAGGCCGAGATGACCGTCGACCTCTTCGAGCAGCCGTACTCCGACCGCTCAGTGGCCAAGGAAATCCTCGAGAGCGAGACCGCAGCCGCCTTCGGCATCGAGGCCTCCGAGAAGTCCGTCGTCATGCTCAAGAACGCCGGTAACGTCATCTCCGAGAAAGGACTTGACGGCAAGGTCTACATCCCGAGGAAGTATGCCGCGGCGAGTGCGAGCTTCTTCGGCTCCACGCCTGCCTCCGCCGATCAGTGCTTTGGTGCTGACGTCAAAGACCTCGGCTTCGAGGTCGTCACCGACGCCGTGGGAGACCCCACGGGCGCTGCCGGTACCGATGGGAAGGCTACCTACCAGGAGTCCGACATCACCGCTCTTACGGCTGCCGAACTCGCTGACGTCAAGTACGCCGTCGTCAAGGTCAACAACCCCGCCGATGCCTATCAGGGCGTCCAGGGTGGTCCGAGCTTCATGACCGTCGTCATGGGGACTGCGGCTGAGCCGGGCCCCTACTGGAAGCCCATCTCGCTCCAGTATCGTCCCTACACCGCCAACGGCGCCAACGTGCGCAAGGAGTCTCTCAACCCCAAGGACGAGTATGGCGAGTACGTCAATCGCTCCTACTACGGTGAGTCCACCTACGCCACGAACGAGTCCGACCTCGACTTCGTCATCTCCGTCAAGGAGAAGCTGCCGGCAGACGCCAAGCTCATCCTCGTCATCGATGCCGATCGTCCCATGTGCTTCGGTGAGATCGAAAGCTACGCCGACGTTATCCTCTGGGGCTTCGACTCCATCACCGACGAGGCCTTCGCCCACATCATCGCTGGTTCCGCGGAGCCCTACGGCCTGCTCAACCACCAGATGCCTATCGACATGGAAGCCGTCGAAGGCGACCAGGAGGACGTGCCCCGCGACATGGAGTGCTACATCGACTCCGAGGGCAACACCTACGACTTCTGCTTCGGCCTCAACTGGTCCGGCGTCATCGACGATGACCGCGTCAAGACCTACAAGGTCGATCCGCTCACCACTCCCGAGACCGAGGTCAAGGTCTCTGACGAGGTTCCCGTGGGCAAGGTTGGATAAGACACGAGACCTGCGCCCGAGCTAAGACACCGCATGGCCAAAGGCGCACCGTCCACACCTGGGGCGGTGCGCCTCTCTCGTCTCGTGACCAGGTGCTTTGGCATCCGATGACCGCACTTCTCTGCAACCTGCGCCATCTGAGTTGCAGGTTGCGCCGAAGTGCAAAAGAGAGACGGCCTCTAGCCTAAGTTTATGTTGCTACGGGTATTCCCCTCTCGCGTGGGAGAACGATAGAAGGAGATTCGCATGACAAGAAAGCCCAAGACCGTTACAAGAAGGAAGTTCGTGGCGCAGACCACTGGCGCGGTCATCTCTCTTGGTGCCGCAGCGGGCGTCAACATCGCTGCAAACAGCTACAGCTCGCTGCTCAACCACTACCTCGGAGGCCGTCCGACCACCGTCGTCCACGCCGAGGGCTCCGAGAGCTGGGACTCTACGTACTACAAGGCCGCCTATCGCGGACGCAACCAGGCAAAAGAGGCTGCGACCGAGCTTGTGGCCCAGATCGTCGAGGAGGGCGCCGTCCTGCTCAAGAACGACAATGGCGCACTGCCGCTTGCCGCCGGCACGACCATCAGCCTCCTCGGCCGCTATGCCGCGGACCCCGTCTACGGCGGCGCCGGCTCCGGAACCGTTGACTCCTCTGACTGCGTGACTCTCTATCAGGGCATTGTCAACGCAGGCCTCACCGTTAACGATACTGCCTTCAACTTCATCAGCAGCAACTATGCCACCTATCCCAAGGCGGCCATCACGATGGATGACCCCTCCACGGCTGCCTACTACATTGGCGAGATTCCCTGGTCAGACTACTCGTCAGATGCCCAGGGATCCATTTCTGGCACCACCGCCGTAATCGTTTTCGGACGTGGCGGCGGCGAGGGCGGCGACCTCTCTCGCAACCTCAAGGGAGACGTCGAGTCGGGCATCTCCTCGGCATTCACCGAGAACAGCGAGACGGCAAACTACGTTGACGGCCAGCATGAGCTCGAGCTCACCGTCGAGGAGAAGGGTCTCATCACCGCGGCCAAGTCTGCCTGCAGCAGGGTGGTCGTCCTCATCAACGCCTCCACCACCATGGAGCTTGGTCCTCTCATGAGCGGGGACTACGAGGTCGACGCCCATCCTGCACATCGGCTCGCTCGGCGCTGCCGGCTCCAACGGCGTAGGCCAGCTTCTGGTCGGTGCCACGAGTCCGTCTGGCAAGACGACCGACATCTGGGCCGCCGACTTCACCGCCGATCCGACCTTCGACAACTTCGGCGGCAGGCAGTACACGGACGTCTCTGGTTTCTACGACTCCAACCCCAACGGGTTCAAGGCAGATGGCACCGCGTACTTCGTGGAGTACAAGGAGGGTATCTACTACGGTTACCGCTACTACGAGACGGCTGCCGTAGAAGCGGGGTCGGGCGGCTATTCTGGCTTCGATTACGACTCCGCCGTGGTGTTCCCGTTTGGCTATGGCCTCTCCTACACCACCTTTGACGAGACTCTCGACTCCGTGGAGGCGAGCGGCGATGACATCAAGGTCTCCGTCACCGTCACCAACAGCGGCTCCGTGGCGGGCAAACAGGTCGTCGAGATCTACTACGCCGCTCCGTACGCCGAGGGCGGCACGCCCAAGAGCGCTGTCGTGCTCGGTGGCTTCGTCAAGACGAGCGAGCTGGCTGCGGGAGCTTCCGAGACCGTCGAGGTCACCTTCCCCGTGCGCAGCATGGCCTCGTGGAGCTCCGACAAGAGCGGCTTCGTGCTCGACTCCGGCGACTACGAGATCAGCCTCCGTACCGACTCGCACACCGTTGTCGACTCCAGGAGCGTGACCATCTCCGGGCAGACCTATACCACCGACGAGGTCACCGGTACCGTTCTCTCCAACCAGTTCGATGACTGCACGCAGTATATGGAGAACAACTGCACGGCCTTCTCGCGTGATGATTTCAGAGGTACCTTCCCCGAGGCTGCTGAGGATCGCGAGGCCGCTGACTGCGGCATCACCGTCGCCGCGTACGAGTACGAGCAGGACTCTACCGTCGCGATGCCCGTGACGGGAGCCAACAACGGACTCTCGCTCATCGACCTCGAGGCGTCGACTACGATGACGAGCTCTGGGATACTCTGCTCGACCAGATCAACGTCGACGAGATGACCGCCGTCATCAACGAACGCCGCCTACAACACGGCCGAGGTCGCCCTCCATCTCCAAGCCCGCGACCTCCGACCCCGATGGTCCTGCCGGCTTCACGAGCCTCACTGGCTCCACGGGCAACTGCTCGTACTGTTCCGAGTACCTCATGGCCCAGACCTGGAACACGGATCTCAATCGAGCAGGTCGGTCAGGCAGTGGGCGAGGAGGCGCTCTCTTCCGGGTATAGCGGATGGTATGCCCCTGCCTGCGATACGCACCGTTCGCCGTTTGCCGGCCGTCGTAACTTTGAGTACTTCTCCGAGGACCCGTGCTCGGCGCTCAATCTGTGCCGCCGAGATTCAGGGAGCCGCCTCTCGCGGCTGCTATGGCTACGTGAAGCACTTCGCCCTCAACGACCAGGAGTCCTATCGCATCCAGCACGTCATGACCTGGGCGACCGAGCAGACCATGCGCGAATGCTACCTGCGGCAGTTCGAGATCGCCGTCAAGAGGCCCTCCGTCGACATGAAGTACATCTCGATGACCAGGCACCATGTCCACCAAGAAGATGCGGGGTGCACGGCGTGATGAGCTCGTTCAACTACATGTCGGCACCGAGTGGGCGGGCGGCCGCAAGAGCCTTCTCACCCCTGCTGCGCGACGAGTGGGGTTTCCGTGGCGCCGTCATCACCGACTTCAACCTCTACGGTACATGGAGAAGGACCCGTCCCTGCTCGCGGGCAATGATCTGCAGCTCACATACTCTGCCATGACCGGCAGCATCGCTAACGCCGATAAGGCCGACATCGTGGCGGCAATGCGTACGGCCATGCACAACGTCTGCTATACCGTCGTCAACTCCAACGCCATGAATGGCCTCGTGCCCGGGTCATCCGTGAAGTATGGCGTCGCGCCCTGGCAGTATGGCGTCTACGGCGGCACGGCCGTGCTCGTGGCCCTGGCGCGTTTCTCGGCTACAAGGCCGTGAA
>Ga0268356_11116_pt1 | contig 27482 bp, 39 predicted proteins | sample BioMet10_FD_194415 | JGI IMG/M metagenome (GOLD analysis project Ga0268356, IMG submission 194415) | Sewage microbial communities from Oakland, California, United States - Biofuel 10 (PacBio Assembly) | ecosystem: Engineered > Wastewater > Sewage > Unclassified | place: USA: California | collected...
ATGGCAATTATAAAGTATAAGCCGACCAGTAACGGACGCAGAAACATGAGCACTCTCAGCAATGACCGCATCACTAAGTCAACACCTGAGAAGAGCCTGCTCGCTCCGTTAAACAAGAAGGGCGGCCGTGGAAATACAGGCCGTATCACATCCCGTCATCAGGGCGGCGGTGAGAAGCAGAAGTACAGAATCATCGACTTCAAGAGAAACAAGGATGGTGTTGTAGCTAAGGTAGCTGCAATTGAATACGATCCAAACAGAAACGCAAACATCGCACTGCTTCATTATGCAGACGGTGAAAAGCGTTACATTATCTGCCCAGCAGATCTGAACGTCGGCGACAAGGTCGTCTCCGGTGCAGCTGTTGATATCAAGACAGGCAATGCAATGGAACTGAAGAATATTCCTGATGGAACATTCGTTCACAACGTTGAGTTAACAGCAGGCAAGGGCGGCCAGATGGCACGTGCTGCAGGCTGCTCCGCACAGATCCTCGGTTCTGAAGGCGGCTTCGTAACATTACGTCTTGCTTCTGGTGAAGTTCGTAAGGTCCACGAAAACTGCCGTGCAACTGTCGGCATCGTCGGCAACGGTGATTTCTCTCTGGTCAACTTAGGTAAAGCTGGCCGCAACAGACACTTAGGTGTTCGTCCTCATGTCAGAGGTTCTGCTATGAACCCTGTCGACCATCCACATGGTGGTGGTGAAGGCAAACAGCCAGTTGGACGTAAGTCTCCAATGACACCTTGGGGCAAGAAAGCTATGGGTGTTAAGACAAGAAATCCTAAGGCTAAGTCTTCTCAGTTAATTGTGAGAAGAAAGAATGGAAAGTAAGTTGAAAGGAGAGAATGAATAATGTCAAGAAGCGTTAAGAAGGGCCCATTCATTGATGCAAGTCTTCAGAAGAAGGTTGCAGCTCAGGATGCGGCTGGTAGTCATGATGTAATTAAGACATGGTCCCGCCGTTCAACAATCTTCCCTAACTTTGTAGGAAAGACATTCGCTGTATACAACGGTAAGGAATTTGTCCCTGTATATGTAACAGAAGACATGGTCGGACATAAGCTTGGTGAATTCGCACCAACAAGAAAGTTCGGCGGACACGGCGAGGGCAAGGCTGCTGTCGCTACTGATCAGAAGGCTTAAGGAGGAGAAGACAATGGATGTAAAAGCAACCGCAAAAACAGTTCGTTTCACTCCTCGTAAAGTCAGATTGGTCTTAGACACAATCCGCGGAAAGAGTGTCAACGAAGCTCTGGCTATCCTGAAGTTTGAACCAAACCAGGCTGCCACAGCAGTATATAAGGTAGTCAAGAGTGCTGCCGCCAATGCAACAAATAACAATCAGCTGAATGCAGATTCCCTGTATGTCAAGGAATGCTACGCGAACGAGGGCGTTGTCCTCAAGCGCTTCATGCCTAGAGCTAAGGGAAATGCATCTTCAATCTACAAGAGAACAAGCCACATCACAGTTGTGGTTTCCGATGAGAGATAAGGGAGGAAGATCAAGAATATGGGACAAAAAGTAAGCCCAATTGGCATGCGTGTCGGCGTTATTCGCGACTGGGATTCCAGATGGTACGCAAACAAGGCTAATTATGGAGATCTTCTGAACGAAGATGTAAAGATCCGTACTTTCCTCGAAAAGGAACTGAAGGATGCATATATCTCCAGAATCGAAATCGAGAGGAACAGGCAAGAAGGATGTCAAGGTTATCATCCGCTGCGCTAGACCAGGCGCTGTTGTCGGCAAGACAATGGCTGCTCCTGCTGCTCCAGCTGCAGAAGGTGAAGCTGTCAAGGCTCCTAAGAGCAAGGCTGATACATTAAAGGCTAAGCTCACAAAGCTGACTGGCAAGAATGTTAAGATCGATGTTGTTGCAGTTGCCAACCCAGACTTAGATGCACGCTTAGTTGCACGTAAGATCTGTGAGCAGCTGGAAGCACGTCAGTCCTTCCGTATTGCACAGAAGAAAGCAATCCAGCAGACCATGCGTTCCGGCGCTAAGGGCATCAAGACTTTAGCTAAGGGAAGACTGGGCGGCGCTGAAATTGCTCGTCAGGAAGGTTATTCCAGAGGAGTTGTTCCTCTACATACATTAAGATCTGATATCGACTTCGCATGTGAAGAAGCACATACAACATACGGCAAGCTCGGTGTCAAGGTCTGGATCTGCCGCGGAGAGGTTCTCCCTGGACAGATGGTCAAGGAACCAGAAGCACCAGCTTCTGCTAAGAGACCTGATCACAGAGGTGGCAGAAAGGGTGGAAACAGTTCCCGTCCTGCAAGAAGCAGCCGCCGTCCGGCAGCAGCATCTGCAGAAAAGCCAGCTGAAAATGCAGCTCCTGTAGAAGGAGGTCAGAATTAATTATGTTAATGCCAAATAGAACGAAGTACAGAAGACCTCATAGAGTTTCCTACGAAGGTATTTCTAAGGCTGGACGCACAATTGCGTTTGGTCAGTACGGACTTGTAGCTGAAGAAGGAGCTTATGTAAGCTCTGCACAGTTAGAAGCAGCACGTGTTGCCATGACACGTTATATGAACCGTGGCGGTCAGGTTTGGATCAAGGTATTCCCACAGCTTGCTAAGACAAAGAAGCCGTTGGAAGTACGTATGGGATCTGGTAAAGGTGCTCCTGATCATTGGGTAGCAGTTGTACAGAAGGGAAGAATTCTCTTCGAAGTTGGTGGAGTTGATGAGGCTACAGCACGTGAGGCTCTGAGACTTGGCGCTAATAAGCTCTGCGTTGAGACCCGCTTTGTTAAGAAAGGCGAGGAGGCTAAGTAATCATGAATGTAAAAGAAATCAGAGATCTTAGTAACGAAGAGCTCGAGAAGGAAGTCGTATCTCTGAAGGAAGAACTGTATGGTCTGCGTTTTGCACAGGCTACAGGAAACCTGGAGAATCCATCTCGTGTTAAAGATATCAAGAAGACAATCGCTCGCATCTACACTGTTCTGACAGAACGTGAGAATGCTGAAGCAGCTAAGTAAGGAGGGCATGAAATATGGCAGAAAGAAACGCACGTAAGGTCCTTCGCGGTACAGTAGTATCCGATAAGATGGACAAGACAATCGTCGTAGAGATCACCGCATCGAAGGCTCATCCTTTATATGGCAGACACGTAAAGGCAACGACACGCTTCAAGGCTCATGATGAGAATAATGAAGCTAAAGTCGGCGATATTGTCGAAGTTATGGAAACAAGACCTTTATCAAAGGACAAGCATTTCCGTTTAGTAAAGATCGTTGAAAAGGCAGTAATACTTTAAGGCACAGGAGGAAAAAGCAATGATTCAGAATGAAAGCAGATTGGTAGTTGCTGACAACACTGGTGCCAAGGAATTACTCGTCATCAGATGCTTAGGCGGCTCTAAGCGCAAGACTGCTACAATCGGCGACATCGTCGTTTGCGCAGTAAAGAGCGCACAGCCAAATGGTACTGTCAAGGACGGCCAGGTCGTCAAGGCAGTTATCGCACGTACAGTTTATGGTGTAAGACGTGAGAACGGTTCTTACATTAAGTTTGACGACAATGCAGCAGTCATCATCAAGGATGACCTGACACCGGTCGGAACACGTATCTTTGGTCCGGTCGCAAGAGAACTCCGTGATAAGGGATTCACTAAGATCGTTTCCCTGGCTCCGGAAGTTTTATAAGGAGGACCGCAGAATGAAAATCAAGACAGGTGATACAGTTAAGGTCATCAGCGGCCACTACAAGGGAACAGTCAGCGAAGTTAAGGCAGTCGATCCAAAGAAGAATACAGTCATTGTTGAAGGTGTCAACATGATCAAGAAGTCTTTGAAGCCTAACCAGCAGAACCCTGAAGGCGGCGTGATTGAAAAGGAAGCTCCTATCGATGCTTCCAACGTTATGCTCTATGACAAGAAAGCCAAGAGCGTAAGTCGTGTAGGTTATAAGTTAACGGATGGAAAGAAGACAAGAGTCTTCAAGAAGTCCGGTGCAGAGATCAAGGAGGCTAAGAAGTAATGAATCGTCTTCAACAGAAATATGTAGAAACAGTTAAGCCTTCTCTGATGAAAGAATTTGAGTACACTTCTCCAATGCAGGCTCCGAAGCTTGTTAAGGTCATCATCAACATGGGTGTTGGTGATTCCATCGTTAACAGCAAGCTTCTGGATGAAGCAGTTGAAGAGATGACACAGATTGCAGGTCAGAAGCCAGTCATCACAAAGGCTAAGAAGTCCATTGCGAACTTCAAGCTCCGTGAAGGCATGCCAATCGGCTGCAAGGTCACTCTCCGTGGCGAGAGAATGTATGAATTCCTCGATAAGCTGTTCAATATCTCCTTACCACGAGTAAGAGATTTCCACGGTGTATCTTCTACTGCATTTGATGGCAGAGGAAACTATACACTGGGTGTTAAGGAACAGCTGATCTTCCCTGAAATCAACTTTGACAAGGTTGCCAAAGTCAGAGGAATGGATGTTGTTATCGTAACAACAGCTCAGTCCAACAAGGAAGCTTACGCATTGCTGAAGGAACTCGGCATGCCATTCGAGAAGTAAGAGAAGGAGAACAGACATGGCAAAGACAAGTTTAAAAGTTAAAGCTGCTCGTCCAGCGAAGTTCTCCACACGCGAGTATACTCGTTGCGAGAGATGCGGACGTCCGCATTCAGTATTAAAGAAGTATAAGCTCTGCAGAATCTGCTTCAGAGAGCTGGCTTACAAAGGCCAGATTCCTGGAGTCAAGAAGGCAAGCTGGTAAGAGGGAGGTAGCGCGATATGAATATGACAGATCCTATTGCTGACATGCTGACCAGAATCCGTAATGGAGTTCAGGCACAGATGACAACAGTTGATATTGCTCCTGCTTCAAAGGTCAAGGTAGAAATTGCCAAGATCCTGAAGGAAGAGGGATACATCGACAAGTACGCCGTAGAAGGCGAGGGTATCGAGAAGAAAATCGTCGTTACTCTGAAGTATGGTGCACGTGGTGCAAAGGTCATCACAGGCATCAAGAGAATCTCTAAGCCAGGACTTCGTGTCTATGCAAAGGGCAACGAAATTCCAAAGGTCCTGAATGGACTGGGCATTGCAATCATCTCCACATCGAATGGAATGATGACAGATAAAGAAGCACGCAAACAGCACGCAGGCGGCGAAGTAATCGCCTACGTCTGGTAATAAGAAAGGATATCTAGACAAATGTCACGTATCGGAAATAAAGCGATTACCATTCCGGCAGGCGTTGAAATCAACGTCGCTGCAGGGAATGAGGTGACTGTAAAGGGACCTAAGGGAACACTGACAAAGTCCTTCTCCCCATTAATGGAAATTAATGTTGATGCTGGAGTCATTACAGTTAAGCGTCCTAATGAGGAAAAGCACACAAAGCAGCTTCATGGCACAACAAGAGCACTGCTCCACACAATGGTGATAGGTGTCTCTGAAGGTTACCTGAAGACAATGAAGATCATTGGTATTGGTTATAAGGCAAATGTTGCCAATAACACAATTACTCTGAATGTCGGTTTCTCTCACGAAGTTAAGTTAACTGCACCGGAAGGTGTTAAGGTTGAATGTCCTGATGCAACAACCATCAAGGTATCTGGTATTGATAAGCAGATGGTTGGTCAGTTCGCAGCTGAAATCAGAGAAATCAAGAAGCCGGAACCATACGGAGGAAAGGGCATCCGCTATGTGGATGAAATTGTCCGTCGTAAGGAAGGCAAGACAGCTGCGGCTAAAAAGTAAGGGAAGGAGAGAGTAGAAAATGCTGAATTTACAGAAGAAAAATGAAGAGCGCATCCGCCGTCATAAGCGTGTACGCAATGTAGTCAACGGTACTCCCGACTGCCCAAGACTGAACGTATTCCGTTCCAATGCTAACATCTTTGCACAAGTCATTGATGATACAACTGGAAAGACTCTCTGTGCTGCTAGTTCTGTTGAACTGAAGCTGGAGAATGGCGGAAACGTTGAAGCTGCCAAGAAGGTTGGCGAAGCTATCGCCAAGAAGTGCTTAGAAGCTAAGATTGAGTCCGTCCGTTTCGACCGTGGCGGTTATGTATATCACGGAAGAGTTCAGGCGCTTGCTGATGCAGCAAGAGAAGCTGGACTGAAGTTCTAAGGAAAGGGAGATAACTGAAATGCCAAACGATAAGAAAAAAGATTTCAGAAAGCGCGAACCAAAAGAGTTCGACTCTGTAGTAGTCTCCATCAACCGTGTATCCAAGACCGTTAAGGGCGGACGCAGAATGCGTTTCGCAGCTCTGGTAGTCGTCGGTGACCACAAGGGCCGTATCGGATTCGGAATGGGCAAAGCAGCCGAAGTTCCAGATGCAATCAAGAAGGCTGAAGAGTGCGCTACAAAGAACGTTTTCAACGTCAAATTAGTTGACGGTACAAGAACAGTTCCACATACAATCAAGGTTACACATGGTTCTTCCACTGTATTCCTTGCTCCTGCAGCTCCAGGTACTGGAGTTATCGCAGGTGGTGCTGTTCGTAACATCCTCGAGCTGGCCGGTGTCGCTGATGTCCTTTCTAAGGTCATTGGCTCCCGTACATCCGTTAACGTTGTCTATGCAACATTAAAGGCACTCGAAGAGATGCGTACAGTTGATGAAATTGCAAAGCTCCGCGACAAGAAAGTCGCTGAGATCAGATAAGGAGGGACTCTAGATGAATTTAAATGAAATGAAGCCAACAGAAGGAGCCCGTTCCAACAGAAAGAGAATCGGAAGAGGTCTCGGTTCTGGTACTGGTAAGACAGCTGGCAAGGGTAACAAAGGCCAGAATGCTAGAAGCGGCGGCGGCGTCGCAATTGGTTTTGAAGGTGGACAGACTCCATTCTTCAAGAGAATGCCAAAGAGAGGTTTCACTAACTATACTCGCAAGGAATATGCAGTTGTCAATGTTGAAGAACTGAACAAGTTCGATGACGGCGTCACTGTAGATTACACAGCTCTGAAGGCTGCCGGTTTAGTCAAGAAGCACCTTGATGGTGTGAAAGTCCTTGGTGATGGCAAGCTGGAAAAGAAGTTGACAGTTAAAGCTGAAAAGTTCTCTAAGTCTGCCCAGAAGGCAATCGAAGAAGCAGGCGGAAAAGCTGAGGTACTGTAATCATGGCACACACGTTCGCCAGCTTGTTCAAGAATAAAGATACTCGCAAGAGAATATTCTTTACGCTTGCAATGCTGTTGATCTACCGTGTTGGGTCAGCGATTGCTGTTCCGGGTGTTGATACTTCAACACTCTCTTCGCAGATTGCGGATAACTCCATTCTCAATATGATGAATTTATTGGGAGGCGGAGCACTTGAGAAATTAAGCATCTTCGCAATGGGTGTTACCCCATATATCACCGCAAGCATTATCATTCAGCTGCTGTCCATGGATGTCATTCCTGCTTTAACAGAAATGACAAAGTCCGGACAGACCGGCCGTATGAAAATGGAAAAAATCACCCGTTACCTGGGCGTTGTCCTGTCATTTGTACAGGCCTTCTCCCTGGTCTACGGATTTGACAAGCAGTATTCCATCCTGACAAATTCAAATCTGTCAGGCTACCTGTATACAGCTACCGTATTAACAGCAGGAACCATGTTCCTGATCTGGATCGGCGACCGTATTTCCATGAAGGGCATCGGTAATGGTATTTCCATCATTATCTTTGCGGGCATTGTTTCCAACATCCCATCTAACTTCATGCAGGTATACAACGTACTTGTTGCTGGAACCAGTTCCGGTGAAGTATTCAACGGCGTACTGCAGTTCATTCTGTACTGTGCTCTGTATCTTGTCATCATTGTCTTCGTTATCGTTATGGAGACAGCGGTCAGAAAGATCCCAATCCAGTACACAAACAGTTCTACGACCCGCAGCGGAAGCGATATTACATTCCTTCCACTGAAGATCAACAGCGCATCTGTTATCCCGGTCATCTTCGCACAGTCAATTATCACTGCGCCGCAGATTGTCATCAGTTTCTTTAACACAGACCTGTATACGACACTGAGCTCCTGGCTGTCATTGAGCAGCTGGACAGGATTAGCACTGTATGCTGTATTAACTATCTTATTTACATTCTTCTATACCGATCTGCAGGTTGATCCTGATCAGATGGCTGACAACCTCGGCAAGTCCGGTGCCTATATTCCTGGCATCAGACCTGGTTCTGAGACAAAGAGCTATCTGCATAAGGTCCTCAACCGTATTACAGTCTTAGGTGCAATTGCACTGACGATCGTAGCAATCATTCCATATATTCTTCCGATGTTCACTTCACTTCCTAAATCTACATCTATCGGTGGTACAGGTATTATCATCGTCGTCGGTGTTGCTTTGGAAACAATGGCTCAATTGAAGGGCCAGCTGACTCAGAAGCAGTATCATGGCTTCCTGAAATAAGGAAAGAAGGAAAGTAAATGAATCTTCTAATCATGGGTCCTGCCGGAGCAGGAAAGGGTACCATGTCCGATCTGATTGTATCGGAATATGATATTCCGCACATTTCCACTGGCGATATGCTGAGAGAAAATGTGAAGAATAATACGGAACTTGGTAAATCAGCACAGTCCTATATGAATGCTGGAAAGCTCGTACCGGATGATGTGATCAATGCCATGGTTGAAGAAAGGCTCCAGAAACCTGACTGTCAGAAAGGATATCTGCTGGATGGTTTCCCTCGTACATTAGTACAGGCGGAAGCATTCGCACAGATTGCTGACAAGATTGGTAAGCCGGTCGAGAGCGTCATTGCTCTGGAAGTAGGCTTCGATGTTCTGGAAGAACGTATTACCGGAAGACGAATCTGCCCGAAGTGCGGTGCAATCTATCATGTTCATACAAAGCCATCCAAGGTCGAAGGCAAGTGCGATGTGTGCGGTTCTGATCTCGTTCAGAGAAAAGACGACACTGTTGAACAGCTGAAGGTCAGAATGGATGAATATGAAAAGAGCACAAAGCCGGTCATTGATTTCTATGCAGAAAAAGGTGTGGCAACACGCATTGATGCTGCAAGAAAACCGGAAGAAGTATTCGGGTCGATTAAAGAAGTATTAAGCAAGATCAAGTAACAAAACTAGGGAGAGATTTATCTCTCCCTGGGATTTGTTTCGATCTGTCAGTAAATGCAGCATGGTCAGGAATTTCGTGCCAACGTTGCTGGTAAAATCCGAATGAATTGCATTCGCATTTTAACAGAAATGAGATTCCGCTGTATTTCCTGGGTAAAGAAACACGTTGGAAATTACCTACAGACATTCAATGTTGAATATGTTAAAATTATAAATTGTCCAGGAGGCAAAAATATTATGAAGGTTAGACCATCTGTAAAACCAATTTGTGATAAATGCAGAGTTATCAAGCGCAAGGGCGTTGTTATGGTAATCTGTGAAAACCCTAAGCATAAGCAGAGACAGGGTTAATTAATAGAAAATAAGAGGAGAATAAAATATGCCACGTTTTGCTGGTGTCGATATTCCGCGTAACAAGGTCATCGGAGTATCTCTGACATACATTTATGGAATCGGTCCTACAACTGCAAAGAAGATCTGCGCAGCTGCTGGAGTAGATACAGAAACAAGAACAAACGATCTGACAGATGCACAGGAAACTGCCATCCGTTCTCAGATTGATGCAATCAAAACTGAAGGCGATCTCCGTCGTGAGACTGCTTTGAACATTAAGCGCTTAATGGAAATCGGATCCTACCGTGGACTCCGTCACAGAAAGAGCCTGCCTGTTCGTGGTCAGCGTACGAAGACAAATGCTCGTACAAGAAAAGGTCCGCGTCATACTGTCGCGAACAAGAAGAAGTAATAGGAGGACGAAATGCCAGTTAAGAAGAATACTACTGCCGTAACTCGTAAGAAGAAGGCAAAGCGTAATGTAGCAAAAGGCATTGCGCATATCCATTCCACATTTAATAACACAATTGTAACAATCACTGACGAAGCTGGAAACGCTGTTTCCTGGAGTTCTGCTGGTGCATTAGGTTATAAGGGTTCCCGTAAGTCCACTCCTTACGTTGCTCAGCTCTGTGCTGAAGCAGCAGCTAAGGCAGCTGTACAGCAGGGAATGAAATCTGTTGAAGTTAACGTTAAGGGACCAGGTGCTGGACGTGAGTCTGCAGTTCGTTCTTTACAGACAGCAGGTCTTACAATCACTGCAATCAACGATGTTACACCGATCCCTCATAACGGATGCCGTCCGCCAAAGAGACCGCGTGGTTAATAAAAGAACAATAGGAGGATTGTTGCATGCAAAAGTTTGAACGCGCCGATTTTGAAGTACAGGAATACGTTGAATCTGAGAACTACGGTAAGTTTGTCCTCTCCCCATTAGAGAGAGGTTTTGGCACAACAATCGGGAATGCGCTTCGCAGAGTCCTGCTGTCCTCCCTCCCGGGAGCAGCGATATTCTCCATCAAAGTCGATGGTGTTTATCACGAATTCACAACAATTCCGGGTGTAAGAGAAGACGTCTCTATGATCATCCTGCAGTTGAAGCAGCTGATCATGAAGATCGAAGATGACGAGACATACAGTCTTCAGATCTCCGCTAAGGGACCATGCACTGTCACTGCTGGTGACATCACATGCCCTGCTCAGGTCGAAATCCTGAACAAGGATCTTGAGATTGCGCATCTCGAGAAAAATGTAACGCTTGAAATGGAGCTGAAGGCTAAGAATGGCCGCGGATATGTAAGCTCTGATATTAACAAGCAGCTTAACCAGGGCAGCTCACAGGGTATCGGTACAGTCTATACTGACTCTATCTATACACCAATTACAAAGGTTGCTTACAACGTTGAACCAACACGTGTTGGTGAAGATGTTAAATATGACAGTCTGACAATGGAAGTATGGACCGATGGTTCTATTAATCCACAGAAGGCTCTGTCTATGGCAGCTAAGATCTTAATTGATCACTTCGACATCGTCGCAGGTATCAATGAAGACGTACTTGCAATGGATAACGTCGTCAAGGAAGGCGGCGCTGAGCAGACAAATAAGGGACAGCAGATGATGATCGAAGACCTCGACCTCTCTGTACGTTCTTATAACTGCTTAAAGCGTGCCGGAATTCAGACGGTTGAAGAACTGACACAGAAGACCGAGGAAGAAATGATGAGAGTCCGTAACCTCGGAAAGAAATCACTGAAAGAGGTTAAGGATAAGCTGATCGAACTCGGACTGGGCTTTAAGTCCTTTGACTGATAGGAGGAACCATTATGTGGAATCGTAAGTTTGGAAGAAACGCTGATCACCGTAAGGCAATGCTGAGAAATCTCGCTACATCTGTCATTCTGTATGGCAAGGTAGAGACAACTGAGGCTAAGGCTAAGGACATGCGTTCTGTTGTTGATGAACTGATCACACTCGGTAAGAAGGGTGATCTGGCAGCTCGCCGTCAGGCAGCAGCTTTCGTCAGAGATGTAGTCGCTGATGAAAGACACAGCAGACAGTACTGCAGAAGCTCTTCGATGAAGTAGCTCCAAAGTACAAGGATCGCAATGGCGGATACACAAGAGTCGTTAAGACTGGTGTAAGACGTGGCGATGCAGCTCCAATGGCATACATTGAGCTGGTCTAATTACTGATCAAAGATGACTGCAGGCGACTGCAGTTTTTTTGTATATCTAGATATAATAGTGACAGTCAGGAGAAGAAGATGGATTGGAAAAACTATGGACAATTGACAGAAGCAGGCAGTTCCCTGCGCAGATACTACGGTCTGCAGACATATCACAACAGTGATCCAGATCTGGATGCATGGCTGAACGAGAAAAAGCCAGGATGCATCATTGCACTGCTAGTCGATGCGATGGGTATTTCCGTGATGGAGAAGCATTTAAAGCGTTCAGGTTTCTTCTTCTCGCATCTGAAAAAGGAGATCACGACGGTCTTTCCGCCGACCACAACAGCAGCGACAACTTCGTTCCGTACAGGGAAGAGCCCGGCAGAAAATGGATGGCTGGGATGGGACCAGTACTTTCACGAAATGGATGACAATATTATTCTTTTCCGGGAACAGTCTCAGTACGGCAGTAAATTCTATGATAATTTTGTGGAGCTGGCAATGCCGTATAAAGATCTGGTGCAGGATCTCAGAGAACACAATATCAACAGTGAGTCCGTATGGCCAATCTGGTCAAGGATCAATCCGTGTGCAAGTTATCATGACCTTTTGAAGACTGCTGGAGAAATTGCAGAGGAAGATGGCATGCGTTTTGTCTATGCCTATTGGGATGCTTTCGATACTTTGATGCATCAAGAAGGCCCTTCCTCCCGACAGGCAGGAAAGATGATCAGGGAGATTGAGCAGGAAACGGAACAATTTGTTAAAACACTTCCAGCAGACTGTGCGTTGGTAATTGTTGCTGATCATTCTCAGGTTGATGTCCGTCAAAAGGATATAGCTCTGCAGAAAGACATGTGTGCATGTTTCAGACATGAACCTGCTTTGGAGCCAAGAACGATTGCCTTTTATATCAAAGATGGGAAAGAAAGAGAATTTGTGGAAAGGTTCAATGATGTCTTTGGCAGAGACTATCATCTTTATACGCATGCGGAAGTCATGGCTGGCCATTTCTTTGGAGAAGGGACTGTTCATCCACGAATGGAGGAGTTCATTGGGGATTATCTGGCTGTTGCCGAAACGGATCTCCAGCTTGTCTATAAAAAGGGTTTCGGTAAAAAAGGAGACCATGCTGGAGGCAATGAAAGAAGAAGCAATTGTTCCTTTGATCCTATACACAAAGATATAAGTGAACTGTGGTAGAATATACACATTATGAAAGACAAATAACAGCAGTGCTCGCACTCACATTGTTATGTGGTTGTGCTGGGACAAATGCAAATACATCTTCAACTGCCGCTTCTGTTTCTACCGCATCTTCTGCACCGCTTGATGCAGATTCATATACTGCTTACGCATCTTCTTTTACAAACAAAAAGACACCGGACTCTTATTATGCAGCAGTCAACAGTACATATAAGATGAACTACAGTGATAATTCCAATGAACTCTTCGTCATGGACGGTACATTGGAGGCATCCGGCATCAGTGCCGGCAGCGTCACTGCACATACAACGCAGCATATTTCCAGCAAGGGAACAGATTCAGACCTTGCCGGATATTACTACGGGGGCCGTCTGTACAATACCTACAACAACGTCAATTACTATGAGGACATGTCATTTAATGATCTGAAGTCCTCCATGCTGGTGCCAATGGATGCGTTCCAGTTCCAGCAGAGCACAGTTGATTCAATTACTGCCAGTAAGGACAGTGATGAAAATGTCAGCTATACCATCAAGCTGAATTCATCCTCTGCCACTTCTCTGTTCACCAGCCGCTATGACAGCTATGGATTCTCGCAGTATGACGGCTATCAGATCACTGATAATACAATCACAGATACCTTCAACAAAGATGGGTATTTCATCAAGGAACAGGTCTCCTTTGACATCGCTGTTACATACAAGAGCCAGAGTGTTGCCGTCAATTATACAAGCAGTGTATCTTATCTGAAGATGGATGCGACCGCAGTCGCAGTGACGGATGATATTAAGACAGCTAATGCCTCTTATATCAATTACAAGGATATTGATACTTCGACGATCACAACAGAAAGACTGATTGATGATTCCGCCGAAAGCACAACAACTGCAACATTTAAAAAGAGACTTGTCGGAAGGCTCAATTACACGGATAATGGTGACGGGACTTACAGTACAAAATTCAATGAGAATGAGTCATATACTGTAGATTTCAACAACAAGACATTCAAATATACGAACTATTCTATTGCATATTCCTACAGCTGGGAAGGAAATACTGGTTCTATGGGAGCCTGCACATTAAAGTTTGATACAGGCAGTTCTTCCAGCGGATGTGAAGATACAACATTGACAACAATCAAAGATGTAAAGACGTACCTGGAAATGGAGTTATACTACTGCGGACTTTCATTGGAAGATCTGCAGGCAGATGCATAATCATCAGGAGGAGAATGATTTATGAGAGCAGTCATTTCTGTAGTAGGCAAAGATCGCCCTGGCATCCTTGCATATGTAGCAACCAACTGTGCACAGCGGAACATCAACATCGTCGATGTAACACAGAAAGTTCTTCAGGATCTTTTTACAATGATCATGATCGTAGAAATTCCGGAAGATATGGAAAAGACACACCAGATTGCAGATGAGCTGGAATCATTAGGGGAAGGGCAGGGATTGAAGATCCATGTCATGCATGAAGACATCTTCAATGCCATGCATACAATCTGAGGAAGCCTATGAATAGAAATACAAACTCAGACAATATTCTTGAGACGATCCGCATGATTGAAGAAGAGAACCTCGATATCAGAACGATAACGATGGCATCTCTCTGATGGACTGTGCTGACAGTGATATCGACAGATCCTGTGAAAAGATCTATCAGAAGATCACGGCAAAGGCAAAGGACCTGGTCAAGACGGCAGCAGATATTTCCCGTGAATATGGCATTCCAATTATCAATCAGCGTATTACAGTAACGCCGATCTCCATGCTGGTAAGTGCCAGCGGCGGTGATCCAATCAAATATGCTAAGACACTGGACAGAGCTGCTAAGGCAGTCCATGCGTCCTTTGTCGGCGGCTACAGTGCTTTAGTGCAGAAGGGAATGACCCCTGGTGACAGGGCACTGATCGAGTCCATTCCGCAGGCATTAGCTGAAACAGACATCGTCTGTTCTTCCGTCAATATCGGTTCTACCAAAGCAGGCATCAATATGGATGCGGTGAAGCTGATGGGACAGGCCGTTGTAAAAGTTGCAGAATTAACAAAGGACAATCAGTGCTTCGGTGCATCAAAGCTAGTCGTCTTCTGCAATGCAGTAGAAGACAATCCATTTATGGCAGGCGGCTTCCATGGCGTCTCTGAACCTGACGTCGTCATCAATGTCGGTGTCTCCGGACCAGGCGTTGTCAGAGAAGCTGTCAAGAAAGCCGGTAAGGATGCAAGCATGGATGAGATTGCAGAGATCATCAAGAAGACGGCATTCAAAGTCACTCGTATGGGACAGCTGGTCGGCCGCGAAGCAAGCCGCAGACTGAATGTACCTTTCGGTATTGTAGACTTGTCGTTAGCACCAACACCAGCAGTCGGCGATTCTGTTGCCCGTATTCTGGAAGAGATTGGCTTAGAGACGTGCGGCGGTCCGGGCACCACTGCATGTTTAGCAATGCTGAATGATGCGGTCAAGAAGGGCGGCGTCATGGCTTCCTCTAGTGTTGGCGGATTGTCAGGTGCCTTCATCCCGGTATCTGAAGATGCAGGTATGATTGAAGCTGCAGAAAAGGGAGTTCTTTCCATCGAAAAACTCGAAGCAATGACAGCAGTATGTTCTGTTGGTCTGGACATGATCATTGTTCCTGGTGATACAACGGCAGAAACAATCAGCGCTATCATCGCAGATGAAGCTGCCATCGGTATGATCAATACAAAGACAACAGCCTGCCGTTTGATTCCTGCCATCGGAAAGAATGCCGGTGATCACTTAGTATTCGGCGGTCTGATGGGTGAAGGCCCAGTTATGCCGGTCGGAAAAACGAAGGCAGATGTCATGGTCAATAGAGGTGGAAGAATTCCTTCCCCATTGAATTCATTAAAGAATTAATGAAAAGAGATTTCTTCTTACGAGGAAATCTTTTTATATGTTTCGGGAATATCAATCTTTAAAGTGTTATATATAATTTTTAGGTCGACTCGCCCATATTCATGAACGATTCGGTTGCGCAGCCCAGCTAATTGTTGCCAGGGAATATTGTTGTGAGCTGAACGGTACTCTTCTGACAACTTCTTAGAGTTCTCTGAAATCTGAATGAGACGGAACAGCATCGAGTCCTGAAGAACTTCATTTTCGTTGAATAGGATGAAAGTAATATTTTTTGTATGTTTCATGATAAAAAGAATATCAATGATGATTTTTCTTTGATAATATAGATCGTCCTTGGGTATCTCCATAGATTTTGATGCCAGTTTTGAGGATTTCATCTGTCAATTGCGGGTTTCCTGATAATTGATCAACCGTTAATAAATCAACTTTTTTATGCAGCGTGTTACGAAGATCCTCAACGAGTCCATAGAAGTTAAGCCCGCCTACTTCGTTTGAAACAAGTAAATCAACATCGCTGAATGCACTGGCTTTTCCTTTCGCATATGAACCAAATAGATAGCAGTAAGTAATTGGATATTTTTTTAAAACAGCCGTAACTGTCTGCTGCACTTCTATATACGTTAAGATGCCATGGTTTTCATCAATCAATGTCAATTTTTCTAATCTTTCCTGCATGTAAAGATAGGTGTTGGTCTTTGTCTTTGAAATATCAGTTTCATAAGACTTATAGGTGCGCAGTGACACGTTTAAAAAAGAGGCCGCTTGTGCCTGCGTCATGGATGCTTTATTTCTAAGCAGCTTGAGAGTGTTTTTCATATAGTGCCTTTCAGTTTCAGAATAATAGGAATTGCACTATTAGTCAAATAAAAAGTGCAAATATTGCACTTATAAGAAACAGAATAGTGCAATTTCTACACGTTGAAACAATCTTTATTCTACGTTGTTCTTTAGTTTGCTGTTCATCCGACCGGTGGCGCGTTTGATAGACAGGTAGATGATGAACCAGATCACAGCGAAGCCGACAAAGAAGATCAAAGAGAAGACTGGAAGAGCAGAAACTGGCAGCCATCCATTAAAGAGATAGACAATCATATAGTCAAAGTAGAGCACAGCCATCTGGATCAACGAAGCCATCGCATACGGAAGCTTTTCGACGGTATAGACAGCAGAGATTCCGGCAGCGATGAATGCCATGAAGAGAATTGTCAGGATGTTCTGAATGATCACGGGAATGGATAATTCTGGCACAACACCATTGCGATTTAGTAAATACCATACAATGCAGAGGATAACTGGACCCAGCCAGGCAAACAGCATTCCTCTTTTACCAAAATCTTTCATAAAATTCTTATAGTTCAATCTCCTTTTCAATTCCGCAAAGCATCTTCTGGATACATAATCTCTATAACCGCTTTTGAATACTGCATCGACAGCACCTGAGAACTGAACATCAAACTGCACAATCTGCCTGCGGTTGGCAATTGCAGATTTGTTAATGCTGATAAAGTAGTCCGGCAGCTCCGGTTCAATCTCATACAGCCGTAATTTGATGCTGTACTGTCTGCCGTCTGTGTAGGAAACGTATGTTTGTTATCCTGAGAAAAGATGCTTTCAATCTCCTGAATCTTCAAGATTTTGATGGTATCTTTATCGTAGCCATAGAATTCTTCCAGATTTCCTTCATGAATGACAAGATGCTCAATCGTATCAATCATCTCTGTACGTTCATGAACAACAGCTGTTATCTCTTCTTCGGCATTTTTGTTGATCACAAGATTAAATTAATGTTTTCCTCCGACACATACCATTATAAAAACACAGGTAGGTTTGTCCACGGAAAATCGTTCATCGGTAAGAAGGTAAATATAAAAGGTAAAAAACCGGAATTCTCCGGTTTTTTGTCAATCAAGCTTCTCGCGAATCTCACCAGTGAGAGAATAGACTACCCACTTGCTGATATTGACCGCATGGTCACCAATCTTCTCGAAATACTTGGCGATCATTAACAGATCGACGTAATCATCTGCATACTGTGGATTCTTCTGGATTGCCTGGATCAGATCATACTTCACCTTCAAGAACAGGCTGTCAACAATATCATCGTAGGCGATCACCGCTTCTGCTCCTTCAAGATCATGTTTAACATAGGCATCAATGACCTGATGCACCATCATGACTGCTTTCTGCGACAGTTCTTCAATATCCTGCATGCGGTGGAAGCGCTGGATATAAAGAATGATATCAGCTGTATCACTGGCTACTTCCCCGATCCGCTTCATGTCAGTGATCATCTTCAGTGCTGCACTGATCTGACGGAGATCACCAGCCATTGGCTGCTGCTGCAGAAGAAGGCGGAGGCATAAGGACTCAATCTGTTTTTCATTCTGCAGGATCTCTTCCTGGATATTGCGTACTAATTTTGCCTCATTGTTGTTGCCGTTGATCAATGAATTACCGGTATGTGTGATTGCCTCTTCGCATAAGGAACACATCTCGATCATCTGTTGATTTAAATTTTTTAATTCTTCAGTATATTGAATTCTCATATCATCCAAACCTCCCGGTAATATACTCTTCAGTCTTTTTCTGCTTAGGCAGGGAGAACAGTTCCTGTGTAGGACCGGTCTCGATCAGATCACCCAAAAGGAAGAAAGCTGTTTGATCAGAGATACGGACAGCCTGCTGCATATTGTGTGTAACGATGACAATGGTATAATCTTTCTTCAATTCCTGCGCAAGGTCTTCAATCTTTGCAGTAGCGATTGGGTCCAGTGCACTTGTTGGTTCATCCATCAGCAGGACCTGCGGCTTTACAGCCAGTGCGCGGGCAATGCATAATCTCTGCTGCTGACCGCCGGAAAGTCCTAATGCAGACTTCTTGAGGCGGTCTTTGACTTCATCCCAGATTGCTGCCTGCTTTAAAGCTGTTTCGACAATTTCATCAAGCTTTTTCTTATCATGGATTCCTTCCAGACGCGGGCCATAAGCAATATTGTCATAAATGCTCTTTGGAAATGGATTAGGCTGCTGGAAGACCATGCCGACTCTGCGGCGCAGAGCAATAGGATCAATATCGTGATAGATATCAACACCATCCATCAGCACTTTTCCTTCTACTTTAATGCCTGGTTCGAAATCGTTCATACGATTCAGTGTCTTCAGAAATGTTGATTTTCCACAGCCGGATGGGCCGATGAAGGCAGTAATCTGATTCTGCGGTATTTCAAGAGAAACATCATGCAGGGCGTGAAAGCTTCCATAATAGAACTGCAGATGCTGGATTGAGAAGATAGATTTCTGTGTTTCGCTCATTTTGAACCTCCAATTTTCTTCTCATAACGCCGGGACAGCATTCGTGTCAGCAGTGAGAAGACTAAGACAAGAATGACCAGAACCGCGGAAGAGAAGTTAGCGATATCTGTTGAATGGACATTGAGACTTCCTTCTGTACGCATAGCCCATATATGCAGGGCCAGTGTTTCACCTGGCCGGAACAGGTTCCAAGGACATGTTGGTGATGTGATGTTGAAATTTGACCAGTTGATGTTTGTGCTTTGTCCTGCGGTATACAGCAGAGCTGCTGCTTCACCGAATCCTCTGCCGGCAACAAGCAGGACACCAGTCATGATCCGTGCGGTGCAGGTAGGAATCAATACTTTGACGATTGTCTGCCAATGGGTGGCACCAAGAGCCATACTGCCAAGCTTATATCCTTTTGGCAGAGAACGAATGACATCTTCGGTTGTTGTTGTGATTGCTGGCAGGGACAGTATACTGACAGCCAATGCACCTGCAAGCAGATTCCACTGCATGCCAGTCATTAAGATAAATACCAGATACCCGAACAGACCGATGACAATGGAAGGCAGTGAAGATAACGATTCAATACAGATTCTTAAGAACTTCAGCAGTCTGCCTGGTTTAGCATATTCAGCCATATAAATACCAGAAGCTAAGCCTAGCGGAACTGAGATCAATAGAGAAAGGAAGACAAGATATACAGTGTTGAACAGCTGATTGCCGATGCCGTTCTTGGTAAAGGAAAGAAGTCCTGGATAGTAACTTGAGATGCCCTTGATAATAATGTATCCGGCAAGGAAGAGAAGAAAGACAAGGAAGAAGCCGCCGACCGCATAGAATACTCCGGTCATTGCTTTATCAGCCATTTTTGCCCGATGGATATTTGTCTGCTTGAAATCATCCTGCATGAGCTTTCTCCTTTTGGTTTGAGATCCAATGGATCAAAATGATGAACAGCATTGATAATAAGAACAGCAGCAGAGCCATTGTCCATAATGCTGCATTGTATTCACCGCCGTTGGCAGTGTTGCCCATATCAGCAGCGATAGCAGCGGTTAGGTTTGTTGTTGGAGACAAGATGCTGGAAGGGAATGCACGCGTCTTGCCTATGACCATGGCCACTGCCAGCGCTTCACCAAAGGCACGTGACAGACCTAGAATGACGCCTGTCATGATGCCGGAGAGGGAAGAAGGAAGAACGATATGATGAATGACCTGCCAGCGGGTCGAACCAATCCCATAAGCCGCTGTTCGATAAGAGTCAGGAACACTGCGGATTGCAATCGGCAGAAATTGTTGTGATTGTCGGAAAGATCATGACAGCCAAGACAATGCCGGCAGCTAATACGGAGAAGCCGCCCATCTTTGCATGAAAGACATCGCGGATAAACGGAACAAGAATTGTCAATCCAACCCAGCCGTAAACAACAGATGGGATGCCGAGGAAGATCTCAGTTGCCGGCTGGAACAGTTTCGTACCGATCTTTGGACTGATTTCAGTCATAAATACAGCCGCTGCGATGGAAAAAGGAAGGGCAATCAGCAGGGCTAGACCGCAGGTAAGCAGAGAACCTGTAATATAAATTGCAGCACCGACCTGTCCGCCTGCTTCACTTGGACTGTCGGTTGGATTCCAGATGGATGAGAATAGAAATTCCCAGACGGAATGACCAAATGTTGTGAATGTACCGTTGCCTTTGTAGATCAGAAATACAGCAATGGCAAGGTCAAGATGATAATCAGAATTCCGCAGAGAGAAACAAGGATCCGCCAGAAGTATTCTTTACGGAACATCTGTCTGTCTGCCTGTTTCTTTACTGGAACAGCTAATTCCTGTGTGCTCATAGATATTTCCTTTCTGAATCAGTGTAAACGGCAGGAATAATCCTGCCGTCAATATAGATGATGTTTTTCAGAACAGTTACTTGTGGCTGCTGACAGCAGTGCTGCTCATCTTTGATGCAACGCCATATCCCATTGCTTCCATCTTGGCAGAGAAGGTATCACCAGTAATGAACTTGATGAAATCCTGTGCAGCTGCATTGTCAGAACCCTTTGTATACATGTGCTCGAAACCCCAGACTTTGTAAGTTCCGTTGTATGTATTTTCCAAGGTAGGCTTCACATTATCGATGGCAACAGCAGTGACGCTGCTATTATTGACTAGATAGGATAATGCAACGTATCCAATTGCACCGTCGTTATCCTGGATTGTCTGCATCAATGTACCGGAGTCATCTGTTTCCAATGCTGAGTTGCTTGCTTCATCAGCACCGCCGATTGCCCACTTTTTGAATAATGCACGTGTACCTGAAGAAGAAGGACGCGTGACAAGAACGATTGCCTTATCTGGGCCGCCGACTTCTTTCCAGTTGGTGATCTTTGCAGTAAAGATGTCAGTCAGCTGCTGTGTCGTCAGGTTTGTCACCCCAAGGCTCTTATTTGCAACAGCTGCCATCGTGATTGTGGCAACTTCGTGATCTGTTAAGGATGCTGCTGTAGTGGCATCAAGTTTTTCTGCGGCGAAGACATCAGAGTCACCGATATCGACAGAACCGTCAGCTACCTGTTTCAGGCCTGTACCGGAACCACCACCGTTTGTTGTGACTGAGACATTTGGATTGTCTGCCATGTAATCATCTGCTGCTGCCTGTACCAGAGGCAGTAAAGCAGAAGAACCGGAAGCTGTAACTGTTCCGCTGATGCTTGAAGAAGCAGCGGAAGATGCAGAATCTGCTGTTGAAGCACTGGATTGTGAACCGCAGGCTGTCAGAGACAATGCCATAACACCTGCAGCAAATACAGAGATCATTTTTTTGTTAAACATACGTTTTTCTTTTCCTCCTGATTTGTGACACATAAAGCATATGAAAGAATTGTTAATTCCAAAACCAGGCATATGTTAAATCAGCGTAAATAAAGGCAGCTGCACATCAGTACAGCTGCATCATATAACTTATAAAATAGACAGCAGATCTTCTCTGGTCAGCTTTGCGCTGGACATGCCTTCACCGGATAAGATCTTGTCAGCGAGGTCATTCTTTGACTGCTGCAGATTCAGGATCCTTTCCTCAATCGTATCTTTGATGATCAGGCGGTAGACAGAGACAACATTCTTCTGACCGATTCTGTGGGCACGGTCACTGGCTTGATTTTCAACAGCAGTATTCCACCATGGATCATAGTGAATGACAATATCCGCTGCGGTCAGATTCAGTCCGGTCCCGCCAGCTTTTAAGGAAATACAGAAGATCGGGACATCATCTTTCTGGAATGCTTCGACCATATCAGCCCGCTGCTTCTTCGGTGTTGATCCTTCCAGCAGATGATAGGACAGCCCTTCCTTGAAGAGACGGTCTGTGAGTATTTCAAGCATAGAAGTAAATTGCGAGAATAGCAGTATTTTATGACCAGCTTCAACGGCATTCTTGATCATATCAACACACATATCGGCTTTCGCCGAATTTTTTGTGTAATCAGAATAAATGAGTCTTGGGTCACAGCAGATCTGTCTGAGACGTGTCAATTCAGCCAATACAATCAACTTATTTTCTTTAAATTCCTGATCTGACTGTTTTGTCAGCATCAGTTTTAGTCTCTGTACACGCGCGTCGTACAATTGTTTCTGTTCTCCTTCCATTTGCGCATAATAGACTTCCTCCAATTTGTCAGGGAGTTCCTGCAGGACATCTTTCTTTAAACGTCTCAACACAAAAGGAGTAATCATTTTACGCAATTGCGTTTCAGCTGTTTTATCTTCATCGCGAACGATTGGAAGTTCATAATTTGCACGGAACTTTTGATATCCATAGAAGAAACCAGGAAGCAGATAATCAAAGATTGACCACAATTCGCTCAGTCTATTCTCAATTGGTGTTCCTGTCAAAGCAATCTTGAATTTCGCATTGATCATCTTTACAGCTTTTGAAGCCTGTGTGCCAGCATTCTTAATATACTGTGCCTCATCAATAATTTCACAGGAGAAGGATATATCTGTATAAAGATCAATATCTCGTTTCAGCAGATCATAGGATGTAATTAATACTTCATTATCAGAGGAAGAAGATATCAATTCTCTGCGGACCGATGCACTTCCGGTAATGATTCGACTGGGCAGGGAAGGCAGAAACTTTTGAATCTCACTCGACCAGTTGTATACAAGAGAAGCAGGACATACAACAAGTGATCTGCTGCGCTTTTCCCATGCGCCAAGAAAGGCAATCACCTGCAGTGTTTTTCCCAGCCCCATTTCATCAGCAAGAAGACCGGCAAAACCATTATCGCGGAGTGCACACAGCCAGTTGAATCCTGCTTTTTGATAGGGACGAAGCTCAGCTTTTATATCCTGAGGAAGAGGATAATCATGCATCGAAAAATCTTTCATATTCTGGATCATGCTTTTGAAGGATTGATCTTTTTCATAATGCAGAGAAAGGTTACTTTCTGAAAGCTCGTCTAGATAATTGGAACGGTATTTAGGAAGATTGATTTTTCCTGAAGCAAGCTGGGAAGTAGAAAGTGAGAGGGAACTCTTGATTTCATCCAGCTCAGCCAAAGACTGATCAATATTGATGAATTCGCCTGTTTTCAAACGATAATACTTTTTCTTATGATCGTATCTGGATAGAATATCTGCCAGTTCTTTTGGACTCATCGTGTCTGTGATCAAGTCAAGCTGAAGCAGATCGTTTGATACAGATACACCAATTGATATTTTGGGCATCTCTCTTATTTGGAGCTTTTTAAGCTTTTCACTGATAAAGACCGTTGCTCGATCCTGGAGAGCAGGGACCCCTTCTTTTAAAAAGGTGTATATTTTGTCATCATCATCGAATAAGCCAAGTCTCTTTTTCTCCGGGTCAAAGCTGTTAAACCATGCCGAAACGAAATGATCCATATCTTGTTCGCTGATTTCATCACGTGCATCTTCATCTGGTGTATTTTCAAACACATTAAATGACTTATCTTTATAAACTGCTTTCAATTCACAGGTGATTAAGTTGTCCTGAGGAAGATCGAGGTAAATTTCAAAAGAAGGTCTCGGCGGAACATATACAGCTGGGTCCAAGTCAGAATGATCAATCTGCATTTTATCTTGAATCAATGGAAAAATATGTCTGCTGAAAGAAGGCAGATCATTGTTTGCTATAAAGCAGCCCTTGGAAGCATTGCGGCTGAACAGATCCAATAATTGATAAAACTTCTTGTCTTCTTTTGGCGCACAAACGATGACTGAATTGCCAGCCTGAAAATAGTATGTATGATTATGTCCTTCCATATAGGAAGAAGCTGTTCCGCTTAATATGCATCCGCTCTTTCTCTGCTCGATGGCAACATGAATGTCAGGACTGCCGTCGATAATTGATATCATTGTTGAACTATTATTTGAATTGTATGCAGATGAGTAAATGATGGTTTTCCTTGCCTGGGAGATAAACTGATCGAGATATCTTCCTTTCAGCTGCAGGGCACGTTTTGCACTCTGCACATAGTAATTACTATAAGAATATCCATAGTAGTAACCTTCACTTTTTGCCAGATAGGAATCGTCCTGATTGCTCAGATCTATTAGAAAATCCAGCAAAGGCTGTGACGCATGAGAAAATGCTTCGACGGAGTGGATAAATGCCAGCCCTTTACCATAGCTTTTGTATTCATTGTTAAGAACCAATTTGGTGAAATCAGTAATATTTTGAATGATGTATTTGTGGCCATTATCTGAATGAATCTTGAATTCTACATTCAGCTCATGATTCTGCGTGCCATAGACAAATGCCTCAAGTTCGATTGGAGAAGCAGGTCTTGATACAGTCACTTTCTGCTCATCTATAGAACTGTCCAGAATATCTTTCATTAATGGATTGGTTGTAAGAACAGGAGCTTTGACTGGCTTCAGAGTTTTTTCCATCTGCTCGTTCATATATGCAATTAAAACAGCCGCAATATGTTTGCATGGTGTTGCATGAGATTCATAATATGGACATGTACATTCAGAATCAACAATCCAGTTTGCATCGGCACTGAGTGTAACGTTGACAGAATAGTCATTGTAATAATTAGAACCTTCCACCATTGCATCGATGAGAATGATTCCTGTGTCAGGATCAGTATCAACAGTCATATCATAGACGCGATTTGCCTGATATACTATCAATCCTCGATGAAATATTTCGGCTCCAAGAAAAGCATTTAAAAATTGGCGAGTGAGCATAATATCCTCCCAGCATTATCCTTTATTTTATCATCAAACACCAAGCAATGTTTGTTTCAGGTGTAAAATAAGGAAATGAGTAATGAGAAGTTAAAACAGATTCATGATGACGCAAGAAAAAATGATGTGCCGATCATGCTGGATGACGGACTGGCTTTTCTTCTGCAGTACATCCGTACGCATGAAAGCATCCGCGACATCCTGGAGATTGGAACAGCAGTCGGGTACTCTGCCATCAATATGGCTGCGATCCGCTGGGATATTGTCATTGATACATTGGAAGTGAACAGTGAGATGGCAGCGCAGGCAGAAAAGAATATTGCCCAGGAGAATTTGTCTGAAAGGATCCACGTCCATCTTGGCGATGCGTCTGTCTATGAGACAAAGAAGATCTATGATCTGATCTTTATTGATGCCGCCAAGTCACAATACCGCAGATATCTGGAACATTTTCTGAAGAACTCGAGGATCGGTACCGTGTTCATCTTTGACAACCTGAATTTCCATGGCATTGTGGATGATGAATCACTGTCCAGCAACCGCAGCACCATTCAGATGATGCATAAGATCAAGAAGTTCCGTGAACATCTCTTAAAGGATGACCGCTTTCAGACAGAATTCCACAGTGATACAGGTGATGGAATTGCCGTATCAGTCCGAATCAAATAAAACGACCCAGAATGATCTGGGCCGTTTGCGTTATTAGAAGTGACCTGATGTGCCTGAGAAGCCGCCGCTGTTGATGGAGGTGCCGCCGAAGTGACCGCCTCCTCCGCCATGATCGCGGTTGATATGCGTCACTGTCTCTGTACGGTAGAGGAAGATATCCTGCATGCCAGTGACATTCACACCATTCTTCGGAACATAATTCTGTGCTTCATACTTGATGCCTGCAGTCTTGTTTTTTGCCTTGATGATCAGGCATACAATCAATGCAATGAGAGGTGCACCGGCAAAGGTCACACCATAGCGGATGTAGCTCATTGTCTGCTGATGCGCCGCTTCATCATAGCTGCTGTCAGGAATCCATGTATCTACTGGCGTTCCAGCCTGCTGCGCTTTCAGATATTGATCACAGTCAGTGACGAATTTCTGGAAACCATCATAATAGTTGTCATTCTTTAAATATGAGACAACATCACTGGCAATCTGCTTTTGGCCATAATCTGTAAAAGCAGCGTTGGCTGTAGAGCCATGGGTCAGCAGGCGGTAGGAACGGTCCTCCATGGTGATCAGGAACATGACGACGTTGCCGTTGTAGCTGCTGCCAAGCTGTTCATCTGCATAAACTGCTTCAGCATAATTTTGAATGGAACTGTATCCTGTGTAGTCGTTTTCCACACGGATATAAACACCGACATTGTATTTCTGAGAAACGCTCTTTGCCAGGCTCTCCAGCGTTGCTGTTTCTGAGGAGCTCAGCAGTCCGTAATCATCTCTGACATATTCTGTATTGGATGCGTGTACCGGTACCAGGAAGAAGAGAGAGAGAATGACCATCATGAAGATTGTTCTTAGTTTTCTCATATTTCCTCCTTATGCCATCATGCCGATCAGGAACCAGGCAGCTGCTCCGATCACAACAGCGATGATGATAAATGTCAGGAAGAATTTTCCCCAGTCAACAGGCAGGTCATCACTGACCATCTTTCCGGTCTGCCCATTCAGCGCAAAGAGATAATTCTTCCCTCTGTATTTGGTGGAAAGCAGCCAGACCGGCAGGAAAGCATAGTGGACAAGGCCAGGCTGAATGGATACATTCTCGACCTGCGGGATCAATCCTTCATATCCAATAATGGTGGAGCGAAGAGAATCGATTGTTGTATTCTTCATGCGCGTATCAGCACGCTGTGCATCAGACTCGCTGTCGACATCGTAACGGTTGGCTAAGAAGCCGGGCAGATAGCTGAGTTCGAAATTCTTGATGTCATTGTAGTCAAATGGCTCAATGGCATCCATGAGTTCGTCCGGCATGGTGCTGGAAGCGTCTGCGGGGATCTTGTCAAAGGTCACATCTCCCTGACGGCCAATTTGATAATGCTCAGTCACGGTGACCATATCGTCTCCTCTGGAGAAGGTGTGCATCCGCGTGCCGTGATACTGCAGGTTGCCCATTGCATCACCATCATAGAGCCAGAAAGGAACATAGAGTCCCTTGATCTCTTCGATATGATTTTCACTGGAAAAAGCAGAAGGAAGGAAAGGCTTTCCTTTATAGAAGCCTTTCAATGCATCAACAGCTTGTTCCTTTTTATAGTGGAACGGAATGATGTAGTCAGGCTTTAATGATCCTGCAAACTGTGCTGGGACAACGGTTGGGTTGC
>Ga0268356_10049_pt1 | contig 27475 bp, 32 predicted proteins | sample BioMet10_FD_194415 | JGI IMG/M metagenome (GOLD analysis project Ga0268356, IMG submission 194415) | Sewage microbial communities from Oakland, California, United States - Biofuel 10 (PacBio Assembly) | ecosystem: Engineered > Wastewater > Sewage > Unclassified | place: USA: California | collected...
TCGTCGGAACAGGACGGGCCGGTAAGGCCGATGATGACCGATTCGATAAGCGGGCACAGTTCGCAGGACTCCCGGTCCTGCGGCGGCGTGAACCCCCGGAGCATGGACGAGTACGAGGAGAGCAGCCGTTCTGCCCGGCGCACCAGGGAAATATCGACAATCTTAACGAGCTCGTCCTTCATAAACGACCGTTCGAGTTTTCCTATCACCTGCCCGGCCTTGAGCGCCAGGTGGATCGAGACATGGTCCTGTGCATGGTGGGCATCGGCGAACTCCTGGAAACTGTCAAGGAGGCTGTCGAGCTCGCCGGCATCGATTAATTTGCCGGCCTGTGCTGCCATGTCCGTCTCGCCCAGCTCGTCCATAACGTGCGCGACATAGTAGAGCCGGCCGGCAAGGATGGTGAAGAGCTCGTTTATCTCCTCCATGCAGTCCTCGGCAAACCGCGCCGTCTCCTCTGCCCGCTCCCGGTTGAGTTCGGCAATGCCGGTCAGCGCCCGTGCATCGGCAAGGACGCCTTCCAGCATCGTGCATGCCTGTGCGGAGGAAATGATCCTGCCGTGGCCCGGGCAGACAATCTCCACCGCCCCGCTTTTTAAGACTGCAAGCATCCGTTCGAGCGACCCGATCAGCGCGTCCTGGTCCCAGCCGTGCAAGCCCGGCAACGCCGGGGTTTGCGGCAAAGAGGAGGTCGCCGATAAAGAGCATCCTGCCGATCCGGATGCAGGTGACTGTCCGGGCTGTGGCCCGGGGGTATGGTACAGTTCGGCCTTTATCCCCCCGGGCAGCTGTGAGAACCTCCCGTTCCATGTTCACACCGGGTGCCGGACATGCGTTGTCGCGGGATGAGCGTGGCAGGAAACACCAAAGGGTAGTCCGAAGCGTCCGGAACGGATTTTCCCGGAAGGGACACTGGATCGCCGGCAAAGAAGCGGATGCCGACCGGCAGGGGGACAAACTCCCGGCCAAGGACCTCTGCCTGCGTCAGTGCGGTATCGTGGGTCTCGATGGCGCAAGCCCCGATCTCATGTGCCGCAATGATTACGCGCCCGGTATCGGGAAACAGGGGATGTTCCCTGCAGTGCGGTAAAAGTGGTCTACGTGGGCATGGGTCAGGAGCACGACAAGGGGCACGCCCTACAGCAAGACAGGGGGCGATCTCCGCTGCAAGGAGCTCTGCCTGCGATGCAAGTCCGCCGGGATCGATAAGGATCAGGCAGTCTCCGGTCCGCACCAGGTAGGAGTTGGAAGAGATCACATCGGCCTTGCGGAATCTCCGGGAAAATCTCTGCCTCCGGCATACCCGGAAAAGGCTGCCAGGTCCGGGATGCCAGCAGTCCGCTGCTGTTACCAGCCGGCAAGTGCCTCTTCCTGGGAAGCATAGATGGAAAAGATCGAGGTAAATCCTGCCAGTTTCATGACTTTCTGTACCTCGGGGGAAAGCCGGCAGAGCGCGTACCGGTCGCCATCGTTGCGCAGTTTCTTGGCGGTTGCAAGCAGGACCCTGAGGCCGCCGCTGGAGATGTAGGATACCCCCCCGAAATCGAGGAGCAGTTTCCGGTTGCCTTTTTCAATAAGGCCGTTGATGGCGGATTCGAGATCCCCTGCCGTTACGGTGTCGACACGTCCGCAAACAGCGAGCACCGAAGCCCCGCCCTGTGCAGTTACTGTAATCTCCATGTACCGTCCTCTAAACGACTGATTTATGGTATAAGATTCGTTTAAGTATCGTACACAAGCCGAGATAATCCTTCTCATCTTGGAAGATACTGACTTGTTTATGTACGTGGGGGTGCAAACCATAGCTGGTAACATTCTGGTGGAGGACTCATGACTGCACCGCTCGATATCGTAATCCCCTCCCGTCTTGAGGAGATCCCGAAAATTTCCGCGGAGCTGGAGCAGTGCATGCAGTCCATGGGTTTCTCCGACGACCAGATCCTCGACCTGCAGCTGGCAGTCGAGGAAGCGATAACAAACGTCATCAAGCACGGGTACGAAGAAACCCCGGGCACCATTGCCATCCGGTGCACATCAGGTGAGGAGGAGATCGCCATAGAGATTAGCGACAGTGCCCCGGCATTTGACCCGCTCGGCGTTCCCGAACCCGATACCTCGGCAGACATCGACCAGCGCGGGATCGGCGGGCTGGGCATTTTCCTGATCCGGAGGGTGACCGACAGCGCAACCTACCGGTACGAGCAGGATAAAAATATCCTCACCCTGACAAAAAAGAAGTGCCCGTCAGGGCCTGTGGCAGGATAACCGTTGTTTTTAAAAGGAATTTATTGGTCCTTTACAATGTCCTGGATATAGGCAACGCCTATCTTTGCCCGCTTGAGCCGGGTGCTGTCGAGGAGGTGGCGCATATCGACAAACGTCCCCTCGCTTACGATCTTCTTGACCTGGGAATTGAGGTCGAGGGACGGGTTATAGGGGATGCCCCGGAAGACCACGCCGTGGTTGTGGAGCGAGATCGCTTTTTTGGACTCGCCGTTTGCCGAGCAGAGGTCGGCGATGCGTTCGGCGGGATACCCTGAAGCAGCTTTGGCAAGGTCGATCCCAAAGCCAAAACTGACGAGGGTGTCGCCTTTGTAGGCCATGCCGGTATCCGAGGCCATCCAGATCCCTGACTGGGCCGGGTCCATGATGGACGCCCCGTCGGGCAGGCCCGAACCGGCAACCGGTGCCTTCTTGATCCCGGAACTGGCAAGGCCGGAGATCACGCCCCAGATGGTCACAGGCAACGATCCCCTTGTAACTCCGGACCCGGTCGGCCGCGCCGGTAAGGATCATGCGGTAGATATCTGCGACCGCTACGCCCTCCGGTTTTTGCGTGTCGAGGGTGAGGTATTCGTTAAAGGGACCGTCGAGCGTGACGTTGAATCCCGTATAGACCGGCACGTCGGCATCGGCATCGAGCGGGGTCATGAAATCCGGCGTATTGTTCCCGTCCGTGGGGAGCCAGACCATCGAGCCGTACAGGGTGATCATCTCGCCAAGGAGCGCCATTGCCTCTTTCTTGTCGGCGCCAAGAGCCCCGAGACCGAGCGAGTAGGTGATCTCGGAGAACTTCCGGGTCTTGATATCGTCCTCGCTGAGGCGGGCATGGAGGAGTTTGTTTATGTCCCCGGTAACGCGGAGGACCGGGGGCGCGGTCATCCAGCCGGGCTCGATGGTTAAAGAAACTCCCTCCGCTTCGATCTTCTTATAAAAGATCTCGTTAAAGAGCGTGGGATCTTTTCGTTTCTTCCTCATGTCCTCTATCGCATCCCCGGTTGTGGGAAATATGTCGAAGATCGTGGAGAACCCGGCCATGTCGAGCACTTTTTTCGGGTACTCTCCCACGGCGGCAAGGGCAAACCGGCCGTTCCGCCGCTTCATCTCTTTTTTGAGGATGTTAAAGGTACGGAGGCCCCCGCTGGAGAGATACGTGCAGCCCGTAAGGTCGAGCACCAGTTCCTTGTCGTCGTCGTGCAGCGCTCCCTTGATCCACTCGTCTAGCTGTTGTGCCCCGAATGCATCCAGCCGGCCGTTGATGAAAAAGACCAGCACCCCCTCTTTCCTCTCGCTCTTTGCTTCCATGCCACAGGACTCCTTTATGAACTGATAAAGTGTTTACGGCAGGATTTTTTAATGTTGGCATGCGTTTCGTGCTCCCGGACCGCGGAGGGGCTCACGGATCGGCAAAGCCGTGCCAAAAGAGACGGAAATTCCGGGACGAAAAATTTTTGGATAACCGGGAATTACGGGGACGCTGTTGCGAATATAAGGAGCAGGGTCTTATCCCGGCCAGTACATATACAAGCGGTCGTTTCGGGCAGTTACGGAGGTTGCGTTCCCCAGGTTTCCCAGATAGGCGGACTCGAACTGCATGACACCCGGTTCCGGACAGTTCATCTTTGTGATCGTTCCCGATCCCGGGTCCAGGGAAAACGAGGAAGCATGGATCGTATAATTGTACGAGTACCGGTTACAGCCGGACTGCCCGGAGAGGCCGGTAGCGTTTCCCGGATCGAAGTCCAGGGTTGCCGTGGTTTCACCGGTCGCGGGAACCAGCGTGCCGTTCCCGACGGTATAATATGCCAGGGTCCAGCTTGTCCCGGCAAGGCCGGACGGCACCGGGCGGGCTGCGATCTCCACCTGGTAATATACGATAAGCCCTAAAAGAAGGGCAATGAGCCCCATCACCGCCCAGAACTTCCAGCCCATGGGCGGTGCCGGGGCGGGCGGGGTTATCGGGAGTTGTTCGGCTTCGGGCGATCCCTCGCCCGGAACGGGAGCCTGCTCGTCCATACCTATATTCATCGGCCCGGACTTTTTTAAGCGTTCGCGGGATCCCGGAGAAGGTCCGGATTATCACCATAAAAAAGGAAACTAGCTTTCGATCTCCTCGATGAGGCTTTGGACCAGCGGGCGGATACGGGGAAGCGCTTCCGTGCTGATCTTTCCATACCACCCGGGGTCGGAGGTGTGCGTCCGCCTCCATAAACTCGGTCTTGAGCGCGGCGATCTCCTTCCAGGGTAAAAGGACGTATTTCACCCGGACAATCGTGGGAATGCCATGCGCTGCCTCGTCGATTCTCTGGATGCAGGATACGACTTTTTCATAGGTTGCCGGGTCCTGCAGGAACTCCTCGAATGTCTTGTCCCTCACCAAGTCTGCTACGGTAGCGCTTTCTTTGAGGATCCTGTTGAGCGGTTCGCGAAGGTTGTGTGAAGATATAGCGATCATCTCCATGGCGTGCCGGGCGCCATAAGCGGGACGCTTGTCTGGCCTGCCTGAAAAATACCTGCCGGTTGTCTCCTTTACGGGTGTATGACAGGATAAGGGGAAATACTTTCCCCGGTACCCGCACCGCTCCCGGTCACTGCCGGTGGAATACGAGAAGAGTAGCCCCTTTTGTATCGAAGATGTCGAGTTCCGACGGGCCGGTGCTTACCGAGGCCGCCTCCGCAAGGTTGCGGTAGAAGTCTGCCTCCTGCTGCATGATACCGGCATCGTCACAGGTATACCCGGTATTAAGAGGATAGGTGATCCGGATCCGGTCGTTATTTTTTATGAATGCCGCAACGTACCGGTTGCACCCGGAAAAACCCGTGATATTGCCGTCGCGTCCGAACTGTGCGGTGACCTCGCCGGAGTTGATCGCGGGAATGAGGATCCCGGTGGTATCGCGGCAGGAGACAAGGGTCCAGTTCGGGCTTTCCTGCAGTACCTGGGGCTGGGAGGTCATGCCCAAAAAAAAGACAAGGACAACGACAATCGCGATCCCTGCCAGTGCAAGAAGGAAAAAGGTGGCATAGGGACTCCTCGGCTCCGGGACTTCTGCCTCATCCATACCCGTATACTCCATCCGGCGAACCTATAACCGTTTCGCAGGGATCTAAAAAACAGGCGTTCTTGAGAGATTTAATACCCGGGGATGCCTATGGTACTGGCATGGATTCAGCAGACATCAAAAAGTGGGTTGTTTTTTTCCTGGGCATCCTTGTTGCCATTATCATAGCAAACGCGGTTTCGAATATCATCATGTCCTATACGGGGATCACCGGGTGGGTGGAAATCCTTGTCAGTTTCGTGCTCTATGCGGCACTCTTCTTTGGCATCCTCTACCTGATGGAGCGGTTCCTCGGGATCAATTTTTTCGACTTTAAACGGCTCTGACTTTTTTTATTTTTATCTTTTTTTGGATGCCGCGCTCTCGTCATGACCGGGCTGGTTTGCAAACCAGATCACCCGCTGGGCATAGGGCATCTCGATCCCCGCTGCTTCGAGAGCATCCTTGACGTTCGGGAGGATCGCCGTGGTCCGGGATATATCGTCCTTTGTGAGCTGCCAGTTCGAGGGGAACCACGCCCGGATCGAAAGGACGACGCTGTCTGCCGAGATATCGCTGACATAGACCGCCGGCGCAGGGTTTTCAAGGACATACGGGTTCTCCTCCAGGAGCTGCTTTATGATGGCGATGGCCTGGTTGGTATCGTCCTGGTAGCGGATCCCTACCCGGTACTCGAACCTGCGGGCAACGTTGGCGTGGACATTTGAAACAGCCGTTGAATAGATCTGGTCGTTGGGGATGTGGACGTACACCCCCTCGCCGGTACGGATCCGGACCGAGAAGAGCCGAACCGCCACGACCGTTCCCTCGACACCCCTCGGTGCTGATATAGTCTCCCGTGGCAAACGGGCTCTCGTACAGGAGCGCGATGCCTGCCACCATGTTCGAGATCACCTTCTGGCTGGAAAGGGCGATGATCGCGATCACGCCGGCGATACAGATGAGGATGATGGTGACGCTTAAGTCGAGAAGGCCCGGCAGGGAGATACCCACCGCGATAATGATGAGGATGACCCGGATAAACCCGGTCAGGATGTCCAGCTGGTCTTTTTTGAGCCGGTGGCTCATGCGCATCCGGAGATGGTGGCTGATGATGAGACCGAGGACCCAGGCGATGACGATCCCGATAACAAAGAAGAGGACATCGCGCGGGCTTATCGTTGCAAAGAAATCCTTTTCCGAGGTAACCTCGGATTCGGCGCCGGTCAGGTTCGACAGGGCCAGGCTAAAGATATCGGTTAGGCTCAACTCGTGCCCGCCTCCATGAAATAGCCTTTCGTACTGGTAAGCGCAAACGAACTCGTCCGGTACAGGTCGATGGCCCGGTTCGGGCAGTTCGGCGGGGCGATATCGGTAAACGAGGTGAGGGCAAGGTATTCCGAGAAGACTTCGAGCGTTGCCGTCATCGCGACCCGACTGCCGTAATAGAGGCACATCGAGCTGCTGTCAAAGACCGCCCGGCTTACTTTTGCATTCTCCGTCCGACAGTTTTTGAGGGTCAGGGCCATGACCCCTTCGCGGTACAGGTCGACCGTGGGGATTGCAGTGAACAGATCGCTTTTGTACAACCGTGTGATCACGCCGGAACTTGGCAGCCCGTACAGGGAGAATTTTGCCGGCATAAGGGAGAAGACATCGAGCGGGGACTGTTTTCCTTCGGATTCGAGAAACACACCGATCTCTACCGGGAACTTTACGTAAACGGTCTGTTCTGCACCGGGAGGCAGGACAACAGGGGGAAATGCGATCTCCAGGTACTGGGTGAGCGGTTCCGGCAGGTTGACCGGTTCGACCGGGTAGATATGGATGGCGGAAAAGGACCTGCCCAGGTACTGCTCTTCGCGGCTGCCCCGGCAGTCTCTTTCGTACTTCAGCAGGCTGCCGGCATCGGAAAGCCTGATAGTGATATCGGGGCCGGAAGTGGAATAGTCCAGCGGGAATCTGCCAAACACGTGATGAAATACATCGCCAAGGTTGGAGATAAACATGACGAAACGGGAGTGGAGGGGCCGGGGCCGAATACCGGGTGTCCCGGGAATGCCCGGCAGCACGGGTCCGCAAAATCCGTTTCCTTTTGGTTTACGGCAGGGCGAAACTATTAACGCGAGGACAGTGACGTAATTCTATGGATGCGAAACTCTCCTGCCTCCTGAAAGGGTTGATAGGTGTCATATTCGGAGGCCTTGCGTTGACCATGCCCGGCCCCCTGCTCGCTTTCTTTTTAGGAATATTCTGGATAATCCTTGTCACTGGTATTGTCCTCTGTGTCCTGGTTGCGATCACCTCGCCTGCCGAAGAGTCGTTCTTCTGGTTTATCTGCTCTGCGGCCCTTCTCCTCGTAGGTATCGTGGCGACAATATTCCCCGACAGCATCGCGCTGCTCTTTGTTATTGCAATAGCCGTGCTGGCGTTCTATGCCGCCTACTCCGGGATCTCCCTTGCCCTTTCCCGCCCGAAGAGTAAATATTACCTTGTCGGAGGAGTTATCGCAGCAAGCCTTGTGCTTCTTGGCGTGCTCGTCTGGTACGTCCCCGCTGCCACAAATTATATTATCATGACTATCGTCGGGACTTTCGCATTTGTGTTCGGCCTGTTTGCGATAATAATGGGCTTTTCCATAAAAAAAGACGAAGAAGTGCCGGTTCCTCCCCATGTCCTTATTCTCAAGACCTGCAAGTTCCCGGTAAAACCCAAAGAGGAAACGGCCCCGGCAGAGAATACTGCACCCGCGACAACGCAGGATGAAAAGCCGCCCCAGTAACCGTTATCGTTCTTTTTTTAAGGTGTCCGAGATACCATGTCCCCGGTATATGACGTGATCGTTGACGGAGCAGGACCGGTCGGGAGTTCTGCTGCCCGGGAATGTGCAAAGGTCGGCCTGTCCGTGCTCTGCATCGAGGAGCAGGGGACGATCGGGTACCCGGTCCAGTGCGCAGGCCTTCTCTCGCTTGCCGCATTTGCCGAATGCGAAACCGGGCCGCGGTCGATCCTGAATACGGTAACGGGAGCCCGGGCGATCTCCGGCGCAGGGCGGGTACTTGAGATCGATGCAAAGGTCCCGAAAGCTCACGTGGTTGACCGGGGGATCCTCGACCGGGAGATTGCGGAATCGGCAGCCGATGCCGGAGCGGAGTTTATAACAAAGACCGCGGTCTGCGATGTGCAGGAAAACCGTGTGGTTACCCGGGGGATGAACGGGAGCGAAGAGTTCCGGTTCCGGGTCCTGATCGCTGCCGATGGCCCGCGGAGCACCATCGCCCGGCTGTACGGGATGGAGCGGGCCCGGACGTACCTTGCCGGCATCCAGGCGGAAGGGAAGCTCTCCCGTGACCGCGGGCTTGTCGAACTCTACCCGGATGCATCGCCGGAATTCTTTGGCTGGGTCATTCCCACAGGTAATGGCCGGGTGAGGGCGGGGATGTGCGGCACACAACAGGTTCCCGAACGGTTTGCTGCGTTTGTCCGGCAGCTCGGCCTGTCTTCCGACCTGCACATGGTGACCGGGACGCTCCCGCTTGGGGTCATGCCAAGGACCTACGGCAGGAGGACGCTTTTTACCGGTGACGCCGGGGGCTTTGCCAAACCGACTTCCGGTGGCGGCGTTTACACCGGTATCCGTACGGCCCGTCATGCAGCGGCGGTAGCGGCACTCTGCTGCGAGCGTGACGATTTCTCCGACAAGGCGTTATCGGAATACGAGAAACGGTGGCAGGAGGATATGGGAAAGGAACTCGCGCTCGGGTACCGCCTTTTTTTAATGCGCCGGCACATTTCCCCGGAGACGCTCGACCGGATGATCGAGGCGATGGCGGCCCCGGAGATTGTCGATACCATTGTCCGGCACGGCGACATGGACCGGCCGGGGAAAGCTTGCCGGGCTCCTTTTCAAAAACCCCTCGCTCATCCGGTTCTTCTCCCCGCTTCTCGTCTCCGGGATCCGGTCGTTTCTCTAGCGGCAGGCCAGCTGCTTTTTTGACCGCCCGGCCTGACAGAATAATCCCTGGGGTAATACGGTCGGTTCACGACTGAATAAGAAAACAAAAAGGTGGTGTTTGGGGTAATTTTATGGGCACCGGTCTGCACAATCGTTGAGCTGGTTAGGGTTGTTGTAGTACGTGCTCTCGCACTGCTGGACACATGCGCCGCACTTGTCGTATCTTGTATCTTCCTTGACAAGCTGGCAGGTGCCGCTCACTACCTGGCAGGATGCATATTTCCTGCACCGGTCCCCGGCATCGATATCGCTTGTACATGCCGTGGCAATATTCGAACCGCACTGGAGTGTATATCCATGGCAGTTCTCGATCCCGCAGGCAGAAACGGTCGGGGTTTCCGTGGGAGTCTCCGTTGTTGTTGGCGGGGCAGTCGTGACAACGACCTGCTGCTGGGTGGTCTGGGTACATCCGGCTGCAAACAGGGCGGCGAGGACAAGGATGCCCGATATGACGAAAAGATACCTGTTTTTCATCGCTCTCTTCCTCTCTGACCTAACATACGCAGGGACACCTCAAAAAAGTACGCTCCTTACCGGTTGCCTGGCGCTATTTTGTAAAAAACGGGACGCACGGCACAATAGAACGGGACCTTCACACCGGCTCGTCGTCAATCCGGTTCGTTGACGCAACGGCCTGGACAGGCGGTTCCGAGAAGAGCTCGTCTTTTATTCCCTTGCTGATCCCCATCACCATGATGATCACCGGTACCACTTCGAGGCGCCCCAGCCACATCAGGACAATGAAGACCCATTTGATGGCAAACGGGCTTGCCGCGGTGATGAACCCGACCGTGATCCCCGAGTTCGAGAGTGCGGAGATGCATTCGAAGACCACCTCGTCGAGCCGAAACGAGGTGATGTACAGGTGCAGGCACAGGAGCGTTGCCGTAAAGATCGTAAAGACATAGCAGCGCGATCACGAGCATGTTCTTTGAGATCTCCATCTCCGACATCTCCCGGGAGAGCATGCGCCCCTCGTACCGGAACGGTATGAGGACCCGGCTGCTCGCAAAGAAGCGGCGGAACCACCATTTTACCCCTTCATAGGCAAGCGCGACCCGGTTGACCTTGATACCCCCGGCCATGCTCCCCATCGCCCCGCCGATAAAGACCAGAAGGGAGAGGACGGCTAGAGGGAATTGCCGCCCACTGCATGGACATCCGAGTTCTGGAGCCCGCAGGTGCACAGTCCCGATACGGAGACAAAGACCCCCTGCCGGAACGCCGTTGTCAGCGCAAGGTTGTTGAAGAGATAGAGTTCCATCGATACGATCACCGATCCCGCGAGCGCGATAAGAAGCAGGAGCCGGACCGTCCTGTCCCGGAAGAACTGCGTCCATCTTTCCCCGGTACATCAGGAAATAGAGTTTGAACGGGATTCGCCCCGGCAAGCATCACGGGGATGAGCAGGATCTCGAGCCACGGGTTGTTGTAATAGGCAAGCCCCTGAAGAGTGGAGGGTAAATCCCCCGGTGGCGATCGCGACCATGACCAGGTTGAAGGGCGTCCCAGAGGGGAATGCCGGTGAGCATGATAAGGCCGGTGAACATGCAGGTCAAAAAAATATAGATCTTCCACATGCGCCAGCCGGTGGACATGAGGTTTGGCATGAGATCCTCGGGTTTTCCCTCGGACCGGAAGATCTGGAAGAGGGTCACCTGGGTCCTGCGGCGCATCGAGATCCCAAAAGCGATGATCCCGATCCCGCCGATCCACTGCATGAACGTCCGCCAGAAGAGAGAGGTTTTCGGGGTCAGGTCCACCGCATTTATCATGGTAAACCCGGTGCTCGTCCAGCCCGACATCGCCTCGAAGACACTGTCCGGTATAGGACATGCCCGAGGCCGAACTACGAAGGGAAGTGCGCCGATGAGCGCGAGCAGGAACCATGCGAGCGCCACGGCGACAAGGGCAATCGAGATCCGGCGGCTCGTAATCGCGGGCAGGGACCAAAAGGAACAGGTAGCCGACCGCGAGGAATGCCACCGGGGCCGTGGCCATCGGCAGGATCATATCCCATTCCTGGAAGATCGCCAGTACAAAAAAGGGTACCAGCGAAACAAAGCCGAGGAACCGGCAGATCCGTCCCACATCGTGGACGATCATGGCAAGGTGATCGAGCCGCTTCATGTCAGATAGAGAAGATATTTGGCGCTCCGGTATTGTTATGGGTTGTGCTGGCAGGACGAAAACCCGTTACCGCATCTATTTAGTGGATGCCGGGCAAACGTGTCTATCTGGCATGGCCCGCATCGACAGGGATATGTACCCGTTCCTGATTGTCCTCGTTTTTACCATTATCGCACTGGCCGTTTTCTGGCCCATGCTCGATATGGTCGTATTAGGGGGATCGATTGCCGTGGTGCTCTTCCCGGTCCACCGCCGCCTCTCAGGGCACATGCGGCAGGGCGTCTCGGCCGCACTTCTCACGGTCGCCCTTTTTGCGGCAATCGCGGCAACCTTGTTCGTGACCCTTGCGATCCTTCGGGAAAACTCCGGGGTTCTGGACCAAATCTTCGGGACGATAGGCAACTGGCTCGCAAACCCGGCAACCCGGCCGGGCGCTTTCGGGATACCGGTCGCCCGGGAAACACTCGCTTCGTGGCTGGCAGAAGGCGATGCCCTCTTTGTCAATTACTGGGGCACGATCACCGCGAACCTGACGCTCATTATGATCAAGGCGGTCGTCTTTTTCGGATCGTTCTTTTTGCTGCTCATCAAGGGGAAAAATCTCTACGACCGTGTCGGCAGGCACCTGCCAGAACCGGTCAAAGCGTATTATACCCAGCTCACCCCGGTTGCGGTTGACACCCTCTATGTGATCTACGTTGTCCAGATCGCGATCGCTGTCCTGACCTTCTTTATTGCCATCCCGGTCTTCTACCTGCTCGGGTACGGGAACATCCTCTTTTACTCGTTCCTTGCCGCTTTCTGCGAACTGATCCCAATCCTCGGGTCGTCTGTCGCGTTTATCATTCTTGGGGCATACGCACTGGCACTGGGCGACATGCAGGGTGTCCTCATTCTCTTTATCCTGGGGTACATTGTAGTCTCGGCGCTGCCCGAGATCTATGTCCGTCCGGTCCTGGTCGGCAGGAGGGTAAAGATCCACCCGGTCATCATGTTCATCGGTATCATCGGCGGCATCTTAACGCTCGGGCTTACCGGGTTTGTCCTCGGGCCCCTTATCATCGTGCTGCTGCTCCGGAGCTACCGTATCTGGACCGACGAGCACAAGGCGCAGGAACCCGTACCCGGTGCATAAGCGTACCGGGAGGGCTTTTCCGGGCGTTTCTGGTGTTTTTGCACCCTGACAAAGAGAAACTAATATACCCTATATGTCCCCACGCGTAAATCAGAAATGCTCAGGGATCACTTGGCGATGCCCGGGGTCGTCAAATCGATGGGCCTCGTATTTGGCGATATCGGGACGAGTCCAATCTATACGCTCGCCGCAATTTTTATTCTGATTCCCCCAACCCCGCAGAATGTGATGGGGATCCTTTCCCTGATCTTCTGGACGCTCATGATCCTTGTCACGGTAGAATACACATTCCTTGCCATGCACCTTGGGAAAAAAGGTGAAGGCGGGACAATCGTGTTAAAAGAGCTCCTCCTGCCGATGCTCAAATCCGGTAACCAGGTGGCGTTTGTCTCACTTCTTGCCATCATCGGCATTTCGCTGTTTATTGGAGACGGCGTGATAACCCCGGCGATCAGCATCCTCTCTGCGGTGGAAGGAATTCTTTTGATCCCGGGTTTTGAGAGTACCTCCCAGATTTACCTGATCCTCATCGCTGCTGTTATCGCCATCTGCCTGTTCTCTTTCCAGGCCCGGGGCACGGACAAGGTAGCCTGGGCGTTTGGGCCGGTCATGGTGATCTGGTTTCTGGCGCTTGCGATATCCGGGTTTGTCGCGCTCTTCCTTGCCCCGCAGGTTATCTTTGCCGTCAACCCGATGTATGCGATCAACTATCTTACGCACAACGGGCTGGAAGGATTTTTGATCCTCTCATCGGTGATCCTGTGCGCCACAGGGGCCGAAGCACTCTACGCGGATATGGGGCACCTGGGCCGCGAACCGATTGTGAAAGCCTGGTATATCGTATTCATCGCCCTTGCGATCAACTATTTCGGTCAGGGTGCGTTTCTTATGACAAACCCAGGCGCCCATAATATCCTGTTTGAGATGATCTTCTCCGAGGCCAAACTGCTCTATATCCCGTTCCTTCTCTTGACTATCGCTGCAACCGTGATTGCCTCGCAGGCCATGATCTCCGGGATCTTCTCTATTGTGTACCAGGGAATAACGACCCGTATCCTGCCACTCCTGCGTATCGAGTATACTTCCCCCCATCTCAGGTCCCAGATCTACATCGATATTGTGAACTGGATGTTACTTTTTGCGGTCCTGATGGTCATTCTTATCTTCAAGAGTTCCAGCAGCCTGACCCAGGCATACGGCCTGGCGGTCTGCGGGACGATGATGATCACAAGTATCATGATCACCTCAATTTTGATCCGGCGCGGGGAAATCCTGCGGACCATCATTGCGGGATTCGTTTTTATCGTGATTGCAGCCTTCCTTGTCGCAAATATTCATAAGATTCCTTATGGCGGGTTCTGGTCACTCATCATTGCAGCAATTCCCTTTACCATTATTATGATCTACATAAACGGCCAGCGACGCCTGGCCCGTTCCCTCACGCCGGTCCCGCTCGACGAATTCCTGCCAAAGTTCAACGAGCTCTACAAATCGGTTAACAAGATCTCCGGGTCGGCGTTGTATTTTGCCCGTGACTTCCGGCTGATTCCGCAGTACATTCCCCGGACGATGTTTACGAACAACATCGTGTACGAGGAGAACATCATCATCTCGATCATCCGCACGGAGCAGCCGTTCGGCGTGACCTGGGGGGTGACCCGGGAACTGACCCCGGGGCTCTCGATCTTCGAAGTGTATCTCGGGTACATGGAGATTGTGGATATCTCGAGCATCTTAAAAGAGGCCGATATCGATGAGAAGACCATCTTCTATGGCATGGAGGATATCGTGACAAACCACGTGGTCTGGAAGATCTTCGGCGCGATAAAGCACCTGACTCCTTCGGTGGTGCAGTTCTATCGGCTGCCGTCCGACAAGATCCACGGTGTCGTTACCAAGGTCGAGATGTGACGGTGCGTACCGCCGGATCTGCCTGCCGCACGATACCCTCTTAATTCCTGCCCGACAAATATACCGGCAAAGCGAGGGTTGCCAAGCCCGGTCAAAGGCGCTGGATTTAGGGTCCAGCCTCGAAGGAGTTCAAGGGTTCGAATCCCTTCCCTCGCATTTTCAGACGATAATTCTTGTTTTTACTATGTGAATGACCTCACTTTAATATCCTAGCAACACAAAAAGATTCACTAATCATGCCCGAGCTTATCAAACGGAACTGCCGTAACCCGGATGCTTATCTGGATGAGCAGGACTTAAAGGATATCGCAGAAGCGGAAGAGGATATCCGAGAGGGTCGGGTTTATACAACCAAAGAATTACGGGCTAAACTCGGGATCCAATGAGTTATTCTTTTTTCTGGACAAATCGTTCCCGTAAGGATTTGGAAAAGTTATCCCCTGACAATGCAAAACGGATTGTTGATAAAATAGAATCACTATCAGAAGATCCTCACCGCACGGCAGAACGATGCGAAGGATACCCCTGGTACCATCAAAGGGTCGGAGATTATCGTGCGGTTTTAAAAATCGATGATACTGAATTGTTGATCTCCATTCTCAAAGTCGGCCCACGAAAGAACGTATACAAACGATAAGGTTTCTTCAAAACAAGTCTTCCTTTTACGCAGGATAACACTCCGTTCATTTGCCGCTTCGGGACAATATTTTCGGCCAAGCGGAGGTTGCCAAGCCCGGTCAAAGGCGCTGGATTTAGGGTCCAGCCTCGAAGGAGTTCAAGGGTTCGAATCCCTTCCCTCGCATTTTTTTCTTTATAACAGGTACTCAAACCCGACGTTTAAAGACGGGCCTCCTGTGTTGATCGCTCTCCCCTTTTTCCCTTTGGTTCATAAAGAGTCCTCCCCGCCTCAGGGCCCCTCGCGGGGCACGGCGGGGCAAGGGAGTGTCCGGGGCCTTTCTCTTGATCCGCCGCGGGGGCGCCCCGTCGGGGGCGGCGGAACCCCTCGCTTGTGGGGGTATGGGGACGATAGCCCCCATCCTCTGGTTCTGTAAACCCGGCAGTTTCCCTAGACCTTCGCTCTTTTCCGGAAAACCTTCGTTCGCAGACTGATGATTCTCAAAAATGTTCGCGCGACCTGCTGCGAATTTTCCAAAAACCCTGATGGGGTTGCGGAAGATTTTCTAAAAACCTCAATCCCGCTGCTGAGGATTTTCTAAAAGCCTCAATCGCGTTGCTCCGGATTTTAGAAAAACTTCGATGCAGGTGCCGGGCTTTTCCAAAAAAGATCGGCACCGCGTCCACCTCCAAAACGCCCGTCCCACAAATAATCATCACAGCCCTCCGGCGGAGCTTGGTTGGAATCTGCGGCTTTTCACGAAAAATGCCCGGGCCCGGAGCCGCGGATTTTTTAAAAACCGCGATGGCGTTACTAAGGATTTCAGAAAAACCGTGATTGGGTCGCTGAGGATTTTCCAAAAAGCGTAATCGCGTTGCTCCGGATTTTCAAAAAACCAGAGTCCCGCAAATGAGGATTTTTTAAAAACCTCAGGTCCCGACCCGGCAATTCTAAAAAAAATCGCACCACATAACCCCCCACCCCTCCCCCAAAATCTCCGGGCAGGGGGGTGCCCTCCGGAATTTGAGCCACCCCCCTCCCCCCGGTTTTCTTTTTTCATGGACAGACCCCCACCCCCCCTGTTCCGCGCAAAACAGGGGACTACCCCCCCACCATTCCAGTCCCAAAAGGTGTATTTCGCGTGGAGTGTCAGACGAGACGGGGAGGGGGGACCACCCCTTCGATCACGGACAAGGGGGGTGGGGTGATCGCATGAAGGGGTGGGGGTACCCCCCCTCCCCTCCGGATTATTGGATGCCCCCGTCCCCCCCATCCGGAATTTTTCGTACCGGCCCCCCACCTCTCCTCTCCGGGCAAAAAGGGGCCCCCACCCCCCATGCCTTCCAGTCCCAAAAGGTGCGTTTCGCGTGGAGCGAAACCTGATCAGGGAACGTGTCATCTGGAAATGAGGGGCAGGTCAACAGGGCAAAAATACCGGAACCCGATCCTTCTGCCGAAGACGGCCTGCGCGGCAGGCCTTGGCCGGTTCGCGGGAAAAAGGGCAGGTATTATGAACCGTATGCATTTCCGGCCCATGTACGGTGCATAATTCTTTTAAAGCCCGGCACGTATAGAGGAGAATAGATAGAATGATCCGGCTTTTCTGCCGGATTAGTGTTGGATATGACCGTCAGTGTCATCAACGACGACGATGATGAAGAGGCCAAACGGTTCCCGTTTCCCCTCTCTTTTGTTATAACACGCAGCAGGCCGGAAGGTTTGCAGCGTGCGGTATTCGATCAGGGTTCAGCCCGGTGTATTTCTCCTGACAGGGTCGATGGCGTCAGCCGCCTGCCCTGTACGCGATACCCCCGGCCGTAGAGCGACCACAGCGTGTGCGGACGGCGGGCTGATCTGCTGATGAACGATAGATGGGGCAATACCCCGCAGTCCGGAGACGGACTGCAGACAGAGTCGGCCATTGCCGGCGGCCCGGCCAATGTCATCACCCGGCCCGGTATGAACCGGAGGGCAGCGGCACGGGCGGCGTACCTCGAACAGCCGCACATGAAAACTGCCGGTAAAAACGGCCATGCCCGGCCCGTCGCAAAGCACGAACCGCCGATGCTCCGCGACTCCCTTGCTATCGTCCGCCGCGACCATGCCATCCACGTGATCGCCGAGGACTACTCCTACAAGACCGAGGCCTATTACACCATCCTCCAACACGAACTCGCAGGAGAGGACATCCGTCCCTCCAGCCGTGCCGTCCTCGACGCCTTTGTCGTGCCCATCTGCCTCGAACGGGCAAAGCTCGCAGGAATCCCCGTCATGGAATGGGGCATCTCGCAGGCATACGTCCCGCTGCCGGCAATCCTCTACGGCCTCAACTACTTTGCGACCGCATCAGACTTCTTTGTTGTTCAGGACAACGAGCAGGCCAAGGACGTGGTCAAGCACATCACCAACAAAGGCAAGTACCCGTTCTGCTACCAGAAACTCGGCGACGGTGCCACCATCCACACCTGCACCGCGGTCTTTGGCCGGACTACCGGGAGCTGTGCCGTTATCGGCGGGTACGCCAAAATGATCTACGATCTCTTCGCGATCCCGCTCGTGAGCATGGTCTTTGTCAAGACCGGAAAAGAGCTCGCCCTTTCCAGCCTCGCCCCCACCCGGTACACCCACCTCACCGTACAGGAGCGGGATCTCCTTGCCGCGTACCGCGACGAGCAGGAGTTCTTATGAGCAGGCTTGGCATCTTTGTTGACCGGAAAACCCTCTCGAACGCCGAGCAGCTCGGGGCACTGATCCACTGCCGCGACGTTGCCGAAGATATGGGCCACAACGTCGAGTTCCTCTTCCCGGTTGACATCAACAAGATCCCCAAGATGGACGCACTTTTCATCCGGGCCCGGACCGACCCGATGAACATCACCTACGTTGCCGCGAGGATGGCGGACTTCCACGGGATCCCGGTCATCGACGACTCGGACTCGATCCAGATCTGCGGCGACAAGATCAACATGTATTCCCACCTGATAAAAAAGAACGTGGCCCTCCCAAAGACGGTCTTCCTCTCGAAAAACGATCTCTCGGTGGAACGGGTGAGCCAGCTCTTCGATACGCTCGGGACGCCGCTGATCGTCAAGGAACCCTCGACCTCGTTCTCGCTCCGGGTGGAGAAAGTCACCGATATTGCCGGATTCTTCCGGGTTGCCCGGCGGTTCATCAAGATGTCGGACTGGATCGTTGTCCAGCAGTACGTGGAGAGCACGTACGACTGGCGGGTAGGGGTGCTCGGCGGGAAACTGCTGTATGCCTGCAAGTACACGATCCCCTCGGTGACGTTCAAGATCCAGGCTTCGGTAAACGGCCACATCGTGTACTGCGGCGTGGAGAGCGTGCCAGCCGACGGGGTGCCGCCCCACGTGATCCAGCTCGGGATCGATGCGGCAAACGCGATAGGGAACGGCCTCTACGGCGTGGACATCAAGAACAGCAACGGCGATGCCCGGGTCATCGAGGTAAACGACAACCCCTCGCTCGAAAGCGGGGAAGACGCATTTTACCCGAACGTATATGAACGGATCGTCAACCATCTCTTTGCAAGTTAGGAAAATACCATTTTTGACGTGATTTTACATGACGGAAAACTGGCTGCTTCGTGCCGAAGCTATCTGTATGAAATGCGGGGGCCACTGCTGCGATGAAGCGCACCCCCCGATATCGAAGAACTGTCAGGAACGACTGCTCGAATCCGGGGTATCCCCGGATGCATTTGAAGTAAAGGGCTACCGGCGCCTCAAAACCCACGCCGACAACACCTGCTATCTCATGAAAAACGGCAAGTGCACGATCCATGCGATCAAGCCCGAGACCTGCCGGGCAGGGCCGTTTACTTTCGACGTTGACGGGGACACGATCCGGCTGTTTTTGAAACACCCCTCGATCTGCCCCATCGTGACACTCTTAAAAGACGTGCCCGCCGCGTACGACCAGCAGTACGACTGTGCCGTGAAAAATATAACCAACCTTGTCGCAAACCTGACAGATGAGGAGATTGCGGAGATCAACAAGAATCGACGAGCCCGATACAGACTTCGTCATTGGGATCCCGCGGGTACACCGGGCGTTATGACAATCGGAACAGAACATGAATTCTCGGTAAACGACGAACATTTTACCGCGCTCCCCGTTTCGGACCAGATAATCAAGGCGATCTGCGGGAGTTTCGAGAGCGAGATATCCTTTGGCGATGTCCGGCTGGGTAAAGAGCTCCAGAAGACTGTGATCGAGATGCTCCCGAAGGTGCCGGCCACCGGCCCGGCAGGACTGGAAACCCAGCTCATGCAGGGGATAAACCGGTTTACCGGATCTTCCCGACGCAGTACCACCTGCTCGGCCTCGGAATGCACCCGACCGTGACGCTCGACCGCACCGCCGTCTGGGACCACGACGAGGGCGAGTACTATGAATGTTACGACCGGCTCTTCAACATCCGCCAGCACGGGTGGCTCAACATCCAGGCGCTCCAGGTCAACCTCTCGTACGCAAACGAGAAGGATCTGCTCATGCAGTACAACCGGATCCGCACCCTCCTGCCCTACCTGGTCGCGATCACGGCATCGTCGCCCATGGTCGAGGGAAAACTGACCGGGGTAATGGACAACCGGCTCGTTTACTACCGCAAAAACCAGGAGCAGATCCCGGCGATCTGCAACGGGATCGTCCCGGAACGGCTCCGCTCGGTTGCGGAGTACAACGCGTTCCAGGAGAAGATCTTTTGTGAGCTCCGCGCCCGCGATGCGGAGATCCTCTGCGAGGAGTGGCTCAACTCGGGAGGCATTATCATCCGGTTCTCCCGGCAGTGCCTTGAGATCAAGGCAATGGACGAGCAGGAGTGCATAAAATCCGACATGGCGGTTGCCGCATTTATCCAGGCCCTGCTGCGCTGTCCGACGCTTCCCGTGGAGTCAGACCGGAACGCACTCCTCGCGCTCATTGAGACGGCGATAAAAAAGGGAACGGCCGGTCTCCGCCCCGAGCTTGAAGCCCTCTATGCCCATGCATGGAAACGGGCAACCCCGGAAGAACTGAAGTACCTGCCGGTCATCGAACGCCGGATCGAGAAGGGCAGCCTTGCCGAACTGATTGCGGAGCGCTACAGGAAGGAAAAGAAGATCGAGCCGGTCCTTGCCGATATGGCCCGCTGCCTGCGGGAGAATACCCCGTACGGCATGGACTAGCGGTATCCACCCGCACTTTTTTCCCGTCCATCCGGTGCATCCGTTTCCCTGTTCCCCCACGTTCTCCCCACCCACTTTCCCGTCGGGAAAAACCGCTGCCTTCCCGTAAGGGCAACCCTCATTAACACGGCTGCCGGAACTAACAGTAAGGAGATTTTTTTCGCCATGACCCGCACCCTGCTCTCTGAAGCCGAAGGTTACGCACTGCTGGAAACCTATGGAATTCCCGTTCCCCGGTATGCACTGGCAGCGACCCCGGAAGAGGCAGAGGCAAAGGCAACAGCGATCGGCTTTCCGCTCGTGGCAAAGATTGTTTCGCCGCAGGTAGTCCACAAAAGCGATGCAGGGGGGTGTCATCACCGGGATCACCTCTCCCGAAGCGGCAAAGAAGGCATTTGCCGCAATCACGGCAAACGTGCGGGCCGCATATCCAGGGGCAGAGATCCGGGGCGTGATCCTCGAAGCAGAGCAGGCACAGGGTCTCGAACTGATCGTGGGGGGGAAGACCGACGCGGCATTCGGGAAGGTGCTTACCATCGGCATGGGCGGGACGCTCGTTGAGCTGCTCCGCGACGTGGCGATCCGGATCCTCCCGGTGGATGAAGACGGGATCCTTGCCATGGTCCGCAGCCTGAAGGGCCACCCGCTGATCGCCGGCTACCGGCACGCAGCGCCACGGGACGAGGCGGCGTTTGTCCGGATCACCGGGGCGCTTGTGCGGATGTTTCTCGAACACCCCGAGATCAGCGAGTTCGACATCAACCCGGTCATCCTGTACGGGGAAGGGTGCTGTGCGGTGGACGCACGGATCTATATCGACGACACACCAGAACCGGCACCGGTGGAAGGAACCGGAGGCCCGGCACCGGCCGGCCTCCTCTCCGGGATCCGCTCGGTCGCCGTGGTCGGCGCATCGCAGGACCCGGACAAGGTAGGGTACGCGATCTGCCGGAACATGCTCCCGTTTTCGGGCGACCTCTACCCGGTCAACCCGAAAAGCCCGACTATTCTCGGGAAGACCGCATACCCGTCGCTTACCGCGATACCCGGCCGGTGGATGCCGCCGTGATCGCCATCCCGGCGCAGGGCGTTCCGGCCATTGTCGAAGAGGCCGGGAAAGAAAGGAATCCCTCTCGTGGTCATTATCTCCTCCGGATTCCGGGAAACCGGCGCCGCAGGCAAAGCACTCGAAGAGCAGATTCTTACCTCGGCAAAAAAATACCGGCTCCGGGTCATGGGCCCCAACTGCCTCGGGTTCATGGTCCCCTCGCAGGGAATCAACACCACGTTCGACACGATCTCCCCCCGGCCCGGTTCCATTGCGTTTATCTCCCAGAGCGGGGCGATCATCACGACGCATTGTCGACTGGAGCCTGCCAGAAGAGATCGGGATTTTCCGTCGGTTATCTCGGTAGGAAACCAGCTCGACCTCGCATTCGAGGACTTTCATCCAGGGGACCGGCTGCCGACCCGGCAACAAACGCGATCATCCTCTATGTGGAGGAGATCAAAAACGGCCGGCGCTTCCTTGAGATCGTGCGCCGGATCACGGCCGCAAAGCCCGTGATCGCGATAAAATCCGGGTCGTCGGCAATCGGGCAGAAGGCAGCATCGTCGCACACCGGTTCCCTTGCCGGGAGTTTTGCCGTGTACCAGGCCGCGTTCCAACAGGCGGGGATCATCCCGGCCCGCTCGATCCGGGAGGCATTCCAGGCAGCAGAACTGCTCGCCTCCGAGGGATACCCGGCGGGTACACGGGCCTGTCGTGATCTCGAATGCCGGCGGCTTTGCCGTCCTCTCCTCGGACTACGCAGAGCGCTTTGGGATCCGGCTCGTGGAGTTCCCAAAGAGATCGTGCAGGAACTCGACGCCGTCCTCCCGTCGAACTGGAGCCGGGCAAACCCGATCGACATGGTAGGGCGATTCGCACCCGGACCGGTTTGCAAAGACCTTTGACGTGCATGATCCGGCACCAGGACCTCTGGGACATTGCCTTTGTGATCACCGTCCCGACCGCGATCTCGGATCCTTTAAGGGTGGCAAACGAGATCGTCCGGTTCTCCACGCACACGAAAAAGATGATCGTGGGCTGCATGATCGGCGGTGATTCCATGAAAACGCCGCAGCACATCTTAAAAGAGGCAAAGATCCCCAACTTCCCGGATCTCGAAGATGCTTTCAGGACCGTGGGAAACATCTGCCGGTACACCTGTCGGGACAATGGCAGTTCCTGCGGGTACGCAAGAGAGGGCGGGCCTGAGGAAAAGAATGTCTGACCGGGCGGAACCGTTGAACCCGGACCATCCACGTATCCTATATATCACCGGGTAAAATCCTAGTCCATGAATACCCGGCACATCCCTGTTCTCTTTGCCGTGTTTGTCGCTCTGCTGCTCGCTGCAGCGGGCTGCACGGACACGACCGACCCGCTCCCGTTTGTCTCGACCGCCACCCCCACAACCGTCCCCACAATGGCAGCAGCGGTAAGCTACTCTCCCCACGCTCTCGCCCACCCCGAGCCCGACCGAAGTTCTCCCCGATGTCTGGGAAGTCGATGTGCAGGTCCAGAGCAACGGGCAGGCAATCAACCCGCTGGTCGTCATGACATTCCGCGGCGGTATGGGATGAACCTCATCCCCGAGCTCGATCTCGAAGTGATCCGCTCTGACTGGCATTGTCGAGACCGGGAACATGAAACAGCCTCTCTACTGTGGGAAAGACCGTCTCCCTGCAGGGCACCACCCAGAACAACGACCGGGCCGTTGTCTGGGCGATCACACCGCAGGGCGACCGGGTCAAGATCATCGACCAGTACGTGCCGTTCCGGTCGTATAACTGAGATCTCAAAATAAAGAAATAGCCGGTTAACCGGCGATTGTTCTTTTTTGCCCTTTTTCCCGATCAACCGCGATCCACCACACTTTGCATACGCATCCGGCGGATGTTTCCCCTGTCGTCTGTACAGACAGGTTCAGCGGGGCAATTTTCCGGGATAATTATCGGCCACACTCAAACAGCCTGCAATAAAATTCACACTAATTATTACAATATTAGACAATTTTAAAAAATGTTAAAAATAATCAGGACAGATCCTGATAGCATGAATGATCCCACAAACCAGGAAGACGATCTCTCCCGGGTCGGAATATCCCTTCCAAAGAACCTGCTCGACAAATTTGACGAGCTTTTGGATCTTCGCGGGTATTCCTCCCGATCAGAAGGGATACGGGATGCCATCCGCACCTATATCACGTATTACCAGTGGATGGCAGATGTCAAGGGTGAACGAAAGGGAATCGTCTCCATTGTGTACAATCACGAGCAGCGCGGCCTGCTCGAAACCATAACGGAGATCCAGCACGGGTATCTCCCCCTGATTACCACCACGCTCCGTTCGGAGGTGTCCGGAACCCGCACTCTTGAGGTGATCCTGGTGCAGGGCGAAGGTTCGGAGATCAAGACCTTTGCCGAAAAGATCATGTCGCAAAAAGGGGTGGAAACCGTAAAGATTACCACGATCCGGCTGGATGTGTAAAGTTTAAGGGGCAAAAATTACCGGCACCTGCCGGGTTTTCTCCTTTTTTAATACCCCGTTTTTTTCCCGGTACGGGGTCAGAGAGTGATCTTCTTTAAAATCTGCCCGTTCTTGAAGATCGTAATCCCGCCGCCGCTCTGGGAAACCACGATCCCGACGGCCTTTGTCACGCTCGTCATCGCCGCAACCGAGTTGTGCCGGGTGCCCATCCCCTTTGGCAGGGTCACGTGGCTCGAATCGACCGTGATGTAGCGGCCCGACGCCTCGATAAACCCGTCTCCCGAGATCACGAATGCCCCGTCGAGCTGGGCAAACTCCTTGATGTTCTCCTTTAAGTCGGGGTTAGTTACCATCCGCATCTCGGGTGCATGGCCCTCGAAGGCGTTGAGCATGATCTGCCGGGACTTGGCGAGCACATTCTTCGTGTCGCCAATCAAAAAGGTCGTGCCTACCGCTTTTCCTTCGCGGCCCTCGATCGAGATCTCGGTTGCAATGTGGAAGACGGTATCGAAGACCTCTTCCCGTACGTCCGTATCCGAGACCACCGGGTCCTTCCAGGTATCGGTACTGATCCGGACGGCCCCGGTCTGCTTCCGGTCGGTGATATCGTGACCGATGCAGATGACCTCGGTGATATGGCCCTGCGGGTCCCGGATCGCCTTGTTGATCCACGCGATCCAGACAATATCCCCGTTCCGGCGGACGTTCTCGCTCACGTTGATCGCATAGCCTTCCGCATTGAATCCCAGGTCGTTTGCCATCATCGAAAGGTCGTGGGCCCCCCGGTTCTTCTCCGGGACAATCGTTCCCGTGACGTTCTTTCCCACGAGATCGCTCTCGGAGTAATCGAAGAACGCCGCGGCAAAGGTGTTGACGTAGGTGATGGTGCCCTGCAGATCCATACGGATAATGATGCTCTGGGCGTTTGCCATCATGTCGCGGTACTTGCCTCGCTCTCTTTTAACGCATCCCGCATCTTCTTCCTTTCAGAGATATCGGTCACGACAACGGTCCCGCCCTTCTTTGCATCGAGAGGATCGATGAGCCGGGCCTGGAGGGTGCAGGCAACGTACCCTCCCCCGGCGGTCACGATCTCGGATTCCGCAAACCCGTTCCCGAGGGGGTCGCGGTGGATCTGGAGGTCACGGCAGACCTGCCCGAACTCCTCCTCGCTCTTAAAGAGCGTTTTTACCGGTTTCCCGAGAAGGGCTGATTCGGAAGTTCCGAGGAGGGCAGCAAGCGGGTGGTTGACCCATGCTATCGCCGCGTTGCGCATCTGGAAGATACCGAGCGGCGTTGCCGAGAGGATCGAGGTGAGCTGGTCGTTCTGGAGCTTGACCTCGCGTTCCGTCTTTCTCCGGAGCGTTGTCTGCTTAAGGAGCGTGACAAGGTCGGCAGCCGGTCCCCGCATGTCGGAGCTCCCCGAAACGCAACCTCGGCACCGGTTGCCACCTCTTCAAACGCAATCCGGCTCTGGCCCCGCCGGTGGAAGAGGATGACGGGAGTGGGGTTGCCGATCGAGCGGAGGTAGCGTAAGAATCCGATCCCGTCCATGTCGGGGACGAACTCGATCCCGTTGACCGCCGGAATCTCCTCAAAACAGATCACGACATCGAAGACCCGGCCTTTCAGCTTCTCGATTGCCATCTTTGGCGACGGCGCGAGCTCCATGCGAACCTCGCCGGTCTTTTCAAGGATCGGGCGCAGCTGGGCCGCAAAACCGGTATTGTCGTCAACAAAAAGGGCCGATATCATCAGGCACTCCGGAGCCGGGGCTCGTCTGGTCTGTACAGGTACGTATATTCGGCTATGTTCTCATAAATAGTTGACTGGAGAAGAGGAATTCCCTGTTTTCGGATGATACTGGCCCGGATTGGCCCGCTGCATCCCGAAGGCCCGCTTAACTCTCGTCGTCCCTGTCAGGAGACAACGTTTCCCCACTGCACTCTTTCGGGGCATCGGCCGGGGGAATATCAACACCCTCCCGGTAACACCAGGCACCCGACCACCAGCACGAGCGGGACACCGACCGGCAGGGCATACCCGTGCATGTTGTGAAAGGCGATTCCGTACTGGACGATATCTGCAAGGAGAAAGAGAATGCCGGATGCGATGATTGCCAAGGCCGGCGGGCCGGACCAGCCGGGCGGGCCGCAGGGCGGAACTGACAAGGAGACAAAAAGCAGCGACAAGAAACACTGCCCCGCAAAGCCATACCACGGTCGAAATGGCAGTCGCACCTTTCAGGATCCCTGCGGTCACGTAATAGAGATCGCGGCTCGCGAGAATCAGGCTGTTCCCGAGGTCGCTTACCTGGTACCGGAAGAGCGCCCACTGGATACCGGTCGCCAGCCGGTCGCCGATAACGTAGATGTTCTGCGGGACAAGGAAGAGGAGAAGCCCGAAGATCACCGGTACCTTGTCGCGATCTATCATAAAAAAACCTTAAAAGGAAAAAAGGATTATTTGCCGCTGTTCTCGACAATGGCGAGCTGGTACATCCAGTCCATCAAGGGGTGGCACTCTTCGACCACGCATTCGAGCTCGCAGGCAATGCAGGGGAATCAGTTCGTCCCCGGCAAGGAGGTCTTCGGGCCGGACCGGCCGCCGCTTGGCACGGAGCAGGAAGGTCTTGATCCCCTTCCTTCTTGAACTCGACGCGCTCGATAAGCCCGTTGTCTTCGAGCTTCTTGACAATCCGCGAACACTTCCGGCTGTCTACGCCGATCTCTTTCCAGAGTTCGCTCTGGAGCACGCCTTCCGGCTTTGACTGGATCAATGCCAGTGCATCATCTTCAGGTTCAGGCATCGCACATCAAATCCCCTGTTTTTTATCTTACAGGGCCGGCGCAATGGTGAGGATGTTATTCCCGCGGATCACAACGGTGCCGAGGCTCCTGCCCCGCTCGTTGTTGACGTACTCGATCGTCTCGTCCATGTGGATGTTTAAGTATTCGTCCACGGCGACAAGCCTGCCCTGCAGTTTCTTGCCCTCGTCCTTTATTTCGACAACAATCTTGGAATCGACGAGAGCAAAGACTTTCTTTATGGGCAAAACAATTCCGTTAACCATCTGCTCTGATTTGGGCCGTAAGATAATTAAAGTTTGCTAGGTCGTCGGAAGATAATAAATGGAACGCTGTTCCCGCAGAAAAAAAGGGATTTAGTCTTTGAGGGGTTTCCAGCGCTTCTCCAGTTTCTTTCAACTGCGGGCAGCGTGGTGTACTTCCATCTCTTCGAGCGAGAGCCGGTGGGGCTCGAAGGGTCCCCTGTGCCCGGATCGTATCGGCGAGCTCGTTGCACCGCATCCGGACCCGGTCGAAGCCGGGGTCGTCGAACATGTCGGCCGGGCCGATCAGCCTGCCGTCCGATACCTGGAACCCGAAACAGACAACCCGGGGCGGGCCGTCAAAGCGTGTGCAGTTCGCATCGCAGAGCCCGACCGGCATGAAGGGGCCGTGGTGGGACCCGCGCATCCACCCGGCGACAAGGACCGGGATCGTGAAGGGTTCGAGCACTTCTCCCATCGAGGGAAAGCCGCTCTGGGCCCGGACGATCATGACCGGGTCGTCTTTTCCCACGTATCGTCCCGCCATCATGTTGAGGCGTTGGGTGCTTGTCGA